>Ga0209724_1002320_pt1 | contig 16320 bp, 18 predicted proteins | sample grotaG_FD_184143 | JGI IMG/M metagenome (GOLD analysis project Ga0209724, IMG submission 184143) | Glacier valley bacterial and archeal communities from Borup Fiord, Nunavut, Canada, to study Microbial Dark Matter (Phase II) -... | ecosystem: Environmental > Aquatic > Freshwater > Ice > Glacier ...
CACATAGGCCAGAGCGGTATGGCTCTGGCTGATCACCGCAAGGGCAGTCGCAGTCTGCTGGGCAGCAACACCACTGGGTGGAGACGGGCGGTTAAAGAGGAAGATCGCGCTGATCGCCAGCAGCAGCACGACAGCAGAGAAGGCAAGTGAGCGAAAGAGATTGCCGAAGGCCCGACGCGGGGTAAGCGGTTCACGGTAGGAGCCGGTCGCTGTGCGGTTGCTGTCGGTCAGGCGGCGATTGCTAGCGGTCGGTGCATCGGCGCGAGTGTAGATGGGAGCAGCCGCGCCCGCTGTGTGGATCGCATTCATCACGCTGCGCCGCAGTTGTGTGGGCGGCAAGGGGCGGCCCAGCGTCTGGAGGTCACTACTCAAATCACGGTAGCTCTCCAACAAGGCAGCAGCCTCGGAGTCACGCTCGATACAATATTCTACTTGCCTGCGCTCGTCCGGCGTTGCTTCGCCATCGTAGTAGGCAGAGATGAGTGGCCCAATGTCGCCGCAGTTCATCACGCTGACCTCGAACTTTCCATATACAATTTGCGAAACTCCTCGCGGGCGCGAAAGAGGATAGATTTTACTGCGCCCCGCGACACATCCAGGATCGCGGCAATTTCATCGCAGGGGAGGTCTTGATACTCCTTGAGGATCAGGGCCATCCTGTTGCGCGGACTCATGCGGTTGAGGGCAGCCTGCACCTGCTTGCTGGTCTCCTGCCGCTCATAACTACGCTCTGGGTCGTCGCTCAGGCGGTGGGTGGAGGGTTCGCTGACCCCCTCACCCTGGCCGCGTTCATGCTCCCAGGGCAGCCAGTTGACGATCCGCTTGCGCCGCAGCACATCCATGCAAGCATTGGAGGCGATGCGGTGCAGCCACGCCGAGAGGTTCATCTCCTGCTCTGGTTCCAGGCGTGGCAAAGCCTGGTACGCCTTGACGAACGTCTCCTGCGTCAGGTCCGCAGCGTCGTCGGGGTTGCCCATGATGCGGTAGACATAGGCGAAGATGCGCCGTTCATAGCGGTCGTAGATCGCCGCGAAAGCAACCTCATCCCCGCGTCGGGCGCGCTCGACCCAAGTTGACTCTTCCAGAGCCACTGCGATCCCTTTCACCGCTACCCGGCCCTCCCTTTTGCTCGTCTGCCTGTTTAACGGACGAGGGCGGGCGGGGTTGCAAGATTAGGCAAGATTGCACCAATTTGATAGGCTATTGCGTGAAACCAGGGGAGAACTACGCAGCTAGTATAACATAACGTGCGACTACTTTCATCTGCAATTCTGCCGCTTCTCCACCTTTTGGCCCACCACTACTCTGCCATTGGCCCACGAAATGCGTTATAATAAGGGGCGATTGTAAGATATTGGTCTAATTGACTATGGTTCATCTGCTTAAAACAGGGAGGTGCGTGTGGCAACACAGGTTCACGAAGATGAGGTGCTGGGTAAGGCTTATGATGCGCGGCTGATGCGCCGCCTCTTTCACTACGTCGGTCCCTATAAGCGCAAGGTAGCAGCGGCAATCGTGATGATCGTTGGCATGAGCTACCTGGCGACCCTCCCTCCACAGTTTACCCAGCGGGTGATCGACGACTATATTGCCCCGCGCAAGCTCGATGGCTTGTGGGTGGTGCTAGTTCTCTACCTCGGCGTGCTGGTTGTCTCTTTTGCCCTGCGCTACGGCCAAACCTACCTGATGCAGGTGGTCGGCCAGCGGGTGATGTACGACCTACGCAAGGAGATGTTCAGCCACCTGCAATATCAGTCGCTCTCCTACTTCGACCGTACCCCCGTTGGCCGCTTGATGAGCCGCATCACCAACGATGTGGATGCCCTCAACGAGTTCCTCTCCCAGGCGATGGTCACGATCCTGGGCGACGCACTGGTACTGGTCTTCATCCTGATCAACCTGTTCTTCCTCAACTGGCGGCTAGCCCTGGTAGTCCTAGCCATGCTGCCAGTGATGATCGGGGTGACCGCTATCTTCCAGAAGTACACGCGCAGCAGCTACCGGGCAACACGGGTCAGCCTGGGGCGGATCAACGGCTTTCTGCAAGAGAACATCAGCGGCATGAGCGTGGAGCAGGTCTTCAACCAGGAGCAGCGGCAGTACGAGAAGTTCGACAAGCTGAACACCGACTACTACAAGGCCAACCTGCAAGGGCTACTGGCCTTCTCTACCTTCTTCCCTGCGGTCAACATCGTGACCACGACCACGACGGCCCTGCTGATCTACTTCGGGGCGCAGCAGATTTATGGCGGCCCGATCAGCGTCGGCGGCACGGTACTGTCGGCTGGCCTGCTGGTTGCCTTCTTCCAGTATACCGAGCGGGCCTTCACCCCGATCCGCGACCTCGCCGAGAAGTACAACACGCTTCAGGCAGCCATGGCGGCCAGCGAACGCATCTTCCAACTGCTGGACACCAAGCCGACGGTGCAAGACCCGACCAGCCCAACCAGCTTGCCGGACAACGTGTTGGGCAGCATCAAGTTCGATCATGTGAGCTTCGCGTACGTTCCCGGCGAACCCGTCCTGCGCGACCTCAGCTTTGCAGTGCAGGGTGGGCAGTCGGTAGCTATCGTGGGGGCAACCGGGGCGGGCAAAAGCAGCATCATCAGCCTGCTCAATCGCTTCTACGACATTCAGCTGGGATGCATCCTGGTTGATGGGGTTGACATCAGCCAGGTAAAGCAGAGTGATCTGCGGCGACACATCGGCATGGTGTTGCAAGACCCGGTGCTGTTTAGCGGCACTATCGCCGACAACATCCGCCTGCTATCGGACATCCCCATCGAGCGAGTGAAGCAGGCGGCGGAGTACGTCAACGCGGCCAACTTCATCGAGCGGCTACCCGGCCAGTACGAATACATGGTCAAGGAGCGGGGGGCGAACCTGAGCGTAGGCCAACGCCAGTTGCTCACCTTTGCCCGCGCCCTCGCCCACAACCCCGACGTGCTGCTGGTGCTGGATGAGGCGACCAGTAGCGTGGATACCGAGACGGAGGGGCTAATCCAAGACGCACTGACCAAGCTGATGAGCGGGCGCACCAGCATCATCATCGCTCACCGCTTGAGTACGATCCGCAACGTGGACAAGATCATCGTGCTGCACAAGGGCCGCCTGGTCGAGGAAGGCACGCACGACGAGCTACTCGCCAAGCAGGGCTACTACTATCGTCTCTACCAGCTACAGTACCGCGAGCAGGAGGCGGCAGTCGCCTGATTTGGGCGGGGGGTCTGGCGATTGGGGCGCAGCTTGCAGGCTGCGCCCCTTCCTTCGTGGTTGCGGACGCGAGACTGCTGCAAGCCACAACCCCCTTGTGCCAGCAAGCCAAACCCCCTCCACAGCACGAGGCTGAGAGGGGGGTGACTAGAGATTAGCGTAGCAGAATAGGATTTCGTGCTGGCTAGCGACCGGAGACGATGATCGCCATGTAGATGGCGAGGATCATGTCCCCGACGGCAACGCGGCTGCTAGGATAGAAGCAGTTGCCGCCAGTGCAGGCCGAGCCGCTCATGATGCGACGGGCGGTGATCGACTCTACTGGCACATAGGCGTAGGAGGAGGGTGGCACGTCAATGAAGCTGGTGGAGAGCGGGGTGGCATCAGGCAGGGCAGCGGCGGCCTTCAGGGCCATTGCAGTGTCGGCACGGCTGGTGCTGAGGTTGAGGCCGAAGCAGGGGTAGGCCAGAGCCATGTTCGCGCACTGGCTGCTGCTAAGGCCGCTCATCACCCTGTGCTGCACGAGGGTCTCCACTGCTGCATAGTAGGGGCTGCTGGGCGAAACGTCGGTGAAGCTCGCGACGGTCGGGGTAAAGAGGTCCAGCTCGAAGGCGCGCTGTATAACGAGGGCAAATAGACCGCGGTTGACGGTACCGCCCATTGCGAGCTGCTCGCCGAGGCGATCCAGGGCGTGGCGGCAGTCGAGTAGGGCGACAGCGGCAGCATACCGGCTGTCAGCGGCAATTTCGGGGCGGTTTTTGCAGGCTGTCTGCTTGGGGTCTTTGCCCACCGGCCCGCTCTTTGCGCCTGTATCACTAGCAGCACCTTTGTCTGTATTCGCCGCCAGGGAAACGCCAGAGAACAGCAGTACAGCAGTCAGGGCCAGGATCAGGAATCTAGTATTACGCAAGGTCTAGTCCTCCTTCCAGGATGAGGCTAACGACGGTCGGCTTTGACCGCCCAGCATGGTACTTGTTACTCTATGACTATAGATCACAAAGTCTGGAGGGGCAATAGCCCAAACGGTTCAACTGCGACGGTACTTCTTGGCTAGGTGGTTCTACTAGTTAGTGTAATTCAGTCTTGTGAAGCGGTTATGTTTGGCACAAAGATGATCGTAGCCAGTCCACTGCCACGGGTCTACGAACCAGATTGTAGATGTTGAAAAGCATCTTCTTCTAATCCGACTTTTGACGGTCAAATATCTACTGATTTCGCTGGCTGGGTACTTTCGGGTAGGTCGCGAGCGGTTAGAAGCGGTTGCTGCGGGCGGATGCGAGTAGGGCGCGCACCTCGCGTACTCGCGGGATGAGAGCGGCAGCGGCGACCGCCAGCAGAGCCAGCAGCAGGTAGGGTGCGGCACTACTAGCTACGAAGCTGCCCATAGTGCTGAACAGGTGGCTGAGCGCACCGCCAACCCCGGCTATCGCCACCTGCCAATGCTGATCGCTGAAGACGAACAGATAGAGGCTGATCAGAACTAGCCCACTAGTTAGCAACGCGACCGGTGAACTGGCAACTCGCACGGCGTTGTCCAGCCAGGCCCAGAAGTCGAAGCCAGGCTGCTCGGCGCGCACCTCCTCGAACTCGGCGACCGCCAATAGGGTGGTGGTAGTCAGCCGATTGGGTAGCGGGCGCAGTGGTAGAGTAGTCAGGGCCGCCTCGATCTCCTCGAACAGCGGATCACTTTCATCAAACTTTTGGTCAAGGTTGAGCATATGAATCCTCTTTTGCTCCCAATGGGAGAGAAACGGCGGGCAGGTCAGGCAAGGAAGGACAGCTTGGCACGCACACCCTGTTCGCTGGGGCGCGGCTTGTTGGCAGCGTTGTCGGGGGCGTAGCTAGCCAGCCGCTCGCGCAGCAGGGCTTTGGCGCGGTGCAGGTGAGTCTTGACTGTGCCAAGCGGCTGGCCGGTGACGGCGGCTATCTCCTCGTAGGAGAGTTGCTGCCCATAGTACATGGTGATGATGCTGCGGTAGTGTGACGGCAGGCTGTTAACCTGCTCCCAGATGAAGCCGCGCCGCTCGGCCTGTTCGTACTGCTGGGCGGGCTGCTCGTCCTCTGGACTGGCGGCACGCTCTAGCAGGCTGATCTCCTCCTCGCCGTCCGGGCTGGTGGTTGTATCCTGTTGCTCGTTGCGACGGCGGCGTTGTAGCACTTCCAGGCGGTTGAGGCTGAGATTGTAGACGATGCGGTAGAGCCAGGTGCTGAAGCGCGCCTCGGCTCTGTAGTTGGGCAGGGCTTGCCAGACGCGGAGGAAGGTATCCTGAGCAAGGTCAGCGGCCTCCTCCTCACCATGTACGATGTTGAAGGCGATGTTGTAGACGAACCGCTGATACCGCTCGACCAGTACGGCATAGGCTTGCTGATCGCCCGCTTGCGCTTTGGCGATCAGGGCCAGTTCCTCCTGGTTCGGTGTACTTGGTTCGGCTACTCGCGCCAACTCGGATGTCATGGTTGCCCTCGACAGGATGCTAGCAGTAAGCGATAGATGATGCGTAAGAGTGGGTTAGTTGCGCCCAGGTAGAGGCCAAACCCTTACAACATTGCCTATCCATTATACACCAATCGCCTACCATCGGTTGCTAACTACCGCTCCCGCTTGCCCTGCTCGCCCAGGTAGGGGGCAGGGGCGGGCGGGACGCTCCACTGTTGCGGCTGACCCTGAGGCTGGCCGGGCTGATAGGGTGGCTGCCAGCTTTGCGCTGGCTGAACTTGCGGCTGGCTGGGCGGTTGGGGGTGGCTGGCACCATCCGTGGTCATGTAGTAGTTGAGCAGCAGGCCCAGGCCGACGAAAAGAATGACGATGCCAGGGATGACCACCACGCCCCAACCGAGGGTCAAGCCAAAAGCGACGATCAGGCCCAGGCCGACTGCGCTAAGGTTGATGCCATCGCGTTGCAGCTTGATCGCGGCGGGTTCGAGGCGGCTCCGCATCCCAGGGCGCAGGTGGCCGGTCTTGCGGTTGGCGATCTCTGGCGGCAGCAGCATCCCCGTGCGATAGTTGTCACTCATGCCAGCCGGACGGTAGCCCTTGGGCGTGAGTCCGCGCCGCAGCATATCCAGCCGCTCACGGTACTGAATATAGCGCATGGCGAGGATGAAGGCAAAGACGAGGGCAAAGAAGATGATCGGTTCCATAGATGCTTACTTTCGGTTCGGTGAATTGATGTTGGTGGTTGGCAGGTCGTAAAGGTTGGCCTGCACCTTCGCGCTGTCGCCGGTGCTGAAGGGCATGGGCGCGCCCTGCTCTGGCAGTTGCGGCAACTCGTAGCGTGGGCCGAGTTGTGGCGGCTGCATCTGAGGCTGCGGCTGCAAGGGTGCTTGCTGGTTGATTGGTTGATAGTCCTTCGGCACGTAGCCCCGCTTGAGCATCTCCAGCTTAGTGCGGCTCTCGAAGTAGATGGCTACCATGGCGGTGAGGCATCCAAAGACGATAGCGACGATAACGACGATAATGGACGGTTCCATGCTGTTTCTCCTCTCCACTTGCTACTTATGCCGATCCATGCTCCTGCTTGGTACGTCGTAGCGATTGGTCTTGGCGGTGTCGCCAGGGCTAAAGGGCATTGGTGCAGCCTGCTGCCGAGGCAGCTCGTAGCTCAGGTTAGATTGCGGCTGCTGCATCTGTGGCTGCATTTGCGGCTGCTGGTTGATCGGTTGGTAGCCCTTCGGCACGAAGCCGTGCTTGAGCATCTCTACTCGCTCACGATAGGTGAGGGCGCGGGTGGCAATGATCGATATCGTGAGGCAGATGAACAGGACAATGGGGATGATGAAAGGCATAATTTCGACTATCATTCCACTACTCCTTCTTGGGCCAACAGCACTGCTGGTGCTGCTCTCGATGCTGGTTGATCGGCTGGTAGCCCTGGCGATTACTTGTTGCGGTTGATCTTGCTGGTGGGCAGGTCGTAGCGGTTGACTTGCACCTTTACCTCATCACCAGTGCTGAAGGGCATTGGTGCGCCCTGCTCTGCCAGCTGCGGCAGTTCGTAGGCTGGGTAGTTCGCCTGCGCCGGGGCGATAGTAGGCGGCTGATTGTTCGCTGCTTGCACCTGCTGGTTGATCGGCTGGTAATCCTTGGGTACGTAGCCGCGCTTGAGCATGTCCACCCGCTCGCGGTAGGCGAGGGCGCGAGTGGCGATCATCGTTATTGCGACTACAAGTTATGAGGACGATGCCCGTGATGTAAGGCATGATCTGACCTATCTGATCCATCCTACTGCTCCTTGCTTAGCTCAATATTACCGCTGCCACTGCTCATCTCTACGCTGCTGGTCGGGTTGCTACCGATGTTGCCGCTATAGTCCTTGCCGCCAACGCCGAAGTCGCTCTTAAACTCGCCACTGCCTGTACTAGTCGTCAGCTTAAAGCTGCTGCCCGCGGGAATGTAGGCCTTCAGGTTACCAGAGCCAGTTTTGAACGTGTTGCCCCCCCCAGCCAGGCTACCACGATATTCAACATTGCCGCTGCCCACCTGGATGTAGGTGCTACCCTGTGGCTTTGCTCCTTCGATCTTGAGGCTGCCGCTACCAGCTTGAGCGCGCAAGCTACCACCACTAGTGTTCTTTACATCGATGTTACCGCTGCCAGTGTGGATGTCCAGGTCGCCCTGGATGTCCGCTAGCTTGAGACTACCGCTGCCGACATTTGCCTTGAGGCCAACTTGCAAATCGCTGACTACTACATCGCTGCTACCGGTACTCAGCTCAACCGCAGTGTTGCCTGGCACGCTGATGTTCACCTGGTCAGCAGAGAGGGCGAAGGGGCGATTGTCCTGGCGTAGGCTGATGCTCACCGTGTCGCCGCTGCGTGAGATGGTGTACATCTGACCAGCATCGGAGTTGAGGAAGCCATTGTTGTAGGTGGCCTCGACGGAGATAGTATTGCCGTTGGTGGCAATCAACCTGATATTATCAGCATCGCCCTCGACCCGCAAGTTAGGGGCGGCGGCGATGCTGCCTTGTTGCATCTTCGCCTGCCCAGGGAGAGACAACACCCCAGTACCAACAGCCAACAGCAGGCTGACCGCAAGGATGATGCCGAGTAGGATTAGTGGCGCAAGCGGGCGGCGTTCGCGGCGAGCGGCCTGGGGTTGCGGGTAGGGCTGCACGGCAACGTAGCCGGGCTGGGCCGGGCCGGGGCTAGTCTGCTGGTACTTGGCGTAATCGGGCTTCTGTTGTTCGTTCATGGCTACTGTCTCCTTTAAGCGAGAATGATTGCGTGCTATAAGAGACAGCGGCTTGCACGGCTTTGTTTCGCTTAACTGTAGCAGAGTAGCTTGCCGCCCCGCCTGCAAAACTGTTACAATAGGGTTATGGAGACGAACGCACAGGCTCAGGGTAAGTTGCAACGTGTCTTTGGCTTGCTCGAAGCCGCTTACAAACCACGTCGCTGGCACGAAGGCGACCACTATGGCCCGCTGGATGAACTGATCCTCACCATCCTCAGCCAGCACACCTCTGACCAGAACAGCATCCGTGCTTTTGGCGGGCTGAAGGCCCACTTTAGCGACTGGCAGGCGGTGGCAGACGCGCCGATTGCCGAGGTAGTGGAGGCGATCCGCAGCGGCGGACTCGCAGTGCAGAAGGCTCCACGCATCCAGGGTGTGCTGCGCGAGATTGCAGCCGAGCGCGGCAACTTCGACCTCAGCTTCCTGGCCGACCTGTCGGTAGCCGAGGGCAAAGTCTACCTGACCCGGCTCAAGGGGGTGGGGCCGAAGACTGCCGCCTGCGTGCTGCTGTTCGCTCTGGGCAAGCCCGCCCTGCCAGTGGACACCCACATCTTTCGCATTAGCCGTCGCCTGGGGCTGATTGGCCCGAAGCTGACCGAGGCCCAGGCCCACGATGCGCTTGAAGTGATGCTTGAGCCAGAGCAAGTCTACAGCTTCCACATCAACATGATCACGCATGGGCGCAAAGTCTGCCGCGCCCAGAACCCGCTCTGCGCCGTCTGCCCCTTGCAAGCAGAGTGCGACTACTACAGGACGCTCGCCCCTAGCCTGCCACCCACCGCCACGAGGATGGCTGAGAACACGCGTAGCAGCAACACAGTACACGGCAACCAGTTGGCTGAACACCCAGAGGAGTTAGAATTGAACCTGCTGAACGATAATACGCTGCGTGATTTTAGCGTGCGCTTCATCAGTATTGTGGTCACGGCCCTGCCCCTATTGGTGCTAGGTGTATTCGTCTTTGCGATCTTGGAGCAGTATGTGCCGAACGCAGCCCGCTGGCTACCACGTCGCCAATCGCTGGCGATCCCGCTGGCTAGCCTGGCGGGGGCTATCGTGCCAGTGTGCGATTGCGGGGCCGTGCCGGTGGCGCATGGCATGGTGCGGCGGGGGGTAGGGCTGGCTCCAGCCATGGCCTTCGTGGTCGCTGCGCCAGTGGTCAACCCCATAGTCTTCGTGATTACCGCCACCTTCTTCGGTTGGCAAGTAGCAGCGGGGCGGCTGCTGGCCGTCTTTATCATCTCGATCATCGTTGGGGCCATCTTCGCCGTAGTCTACCAGCAGGCAGACGCGAGGGCCAGCCTGGTACCACACGCCGCCGGTGAGTTGCGCGATGCGTCCCGCGCCCAGTCAGATGAGGCCGACCACTACGCTGCGGCACTCGCCCCCGATCTGGGCGGGACCAGTGGCGGTGGGGCCGGGGTGATGGTGGCGAAACCGGGCAGCGTCAACCTCCTCAGCCACGTCAGCCACATCATCAGCCACGCCAGTACGGAGTTGGTAGATTTGGGCCGCTTCCTGATCCTCGGTGCGTTCGTCGCTGCCCTGATCACAACCTTCGTGCCGCAAGACCAGTTGCGCCAGTTCGGTAGCAACCCGATCACTTCGGTGTTGGTGATGATGCTGCTGGCGGTGATCCTCTCACTCTGTTCACTCAGTGACGCAGCGATTGCCACCAGCTTCGTGGCAACCTTCTCACCAGGGGCGGTGTTCGCCTTCCTGCTCTATGGCCAGATGGTAGACTTGAAGAACCTGTTCATGATGCTGGCTGCCTTCAACAAGGCGGTGGTCGCTCTGTTCGTACTGACGACCACGCTACTAGCCTTCAGCGTTGGTGTACTGATTAATGGGGTACTACGATGACCGAACTGCTGATCGTGCGGCACGGCCTGTCGGAGGGGAACGTGCTGGGTGTGGTGCAGGGGCAGATGGATACGGCCCTAACTGCATTTGGCTTGCAGCAGGCAGCGGCGGTTGCCATGCGCATTGCAACAGAGTACCAGCCAGTGGCGGCAGTCTACAGCAGCGACCTTGAGCGGGCTGCCCGCACCGCAGCCCTGATTGCGGCAGAGCTTGGCTTGCCCGTGACCCTCGATGGGGGCCTACGCGAAATGCACTTTGGCATCCACCAGGGGATCAGCGGCGAAACCTGGCGGGCAACTTACCCGGATTTGCAGGCCCAGCACGACCGCGAGGGGCTTGATTTCGTCTGGCCGGGGGGAGGGGAAAGCAAGCGGCAGTTTGGCGCACGCACGCTAGCGACGATCAACCACCTGATCTCGCAGCACCCGCCCGATAGCCGCCTGGTGATCGTCACGCACGGGGCATTGATCGGCACTTACCTTGGCAGCGTCCTCTACGACGACCTCAACGGCTGGCTCGGCAGGTGGATCGCCAACTGTTCGGTAGCCGTCCTGCGGGTGGCTGGTGGAGCAGAGTTGCTGCTACCCCCGGACGCTAGCCACCTCAGCGGGCTAGAGACGCTGCGCCCGCCCGACAACTTCGCCAGTGATCAGAAGGAAGCCTGAAGGCTGGTGGGGAGCAACAAACCTTTTCCCTCAACCGCCCAGCACGCGGTGGTAGGCGGCTAGCGTTTGTGTTGCTGTGCTGTGCCAGGTGAAGCGGGCGGCTTGCGGCGGGCCAGCAGCTCGCAGGCTGGCGAGCCTCTCAGCGTCACCGAGCAGGCTAACCATCGCCTCAGCCAGAGCAGCTACCGTTGGCTCAACTAGCAGCCCCGCATCACCAACTACCTCTGGTAGGCTACTGCGGTTAGAGCAAAGCAGGGCAGTGCCGCTGGCGAGAGCTTCGAGCGGGTCGAGGCCGAAGCCCTCATAGAGGCTGGGAAAGATGAACAGTTCGGCAGCAGCGTAGAGGGCCGCCTTGTCCTCATCTGACACGCGACCCAGCCAGCGCACCTGGTCGCCCAGGCCCAGCCGCTGCGCCTCCGCCTGCACATCGGGAAAGAGGGTGGGGTTGGCAGCGCGGGCGGCAGCGTCGGGCGGCTTACCCGCGATCACCAGCGGCAGAGGCGCGGCCAGGCGGGGGAGGGCAGCGGCATAGGCTTGCAGCAGGGCAGTCACGTTCTTGCGGCGGTCAAAGCCACCGATATAGAACAGATAGCGGGCGGGCAGGTCTAGGCGCAGGCGCACCAACTGCTGGGCCACCGCGCTGAGCGGGCGGTAGAGGTCGCTGACCGCCAGGTAGGTGACGATCACACGCGCGGCCTGCACACCGAGCAGCCGCACGATGTCGCGCTTTGAGCATTCGGAGTCGGTGAGGAGCAGGCGGGCGCGCCGGGCTGCCGCGGTCGCCAGCCGCAGGTAGAGGCGAAAGGCGGGCGACCCGGCGTACTCTGGCAGCACCAGAGGAATCAAGTCGTGGACGGTGACGACGGTGGGGCAGGGGGCGAAGAAGGGGGCCGCCATGTAAGGCGAATGCAGCAGCTTTGCGCCCAATTTGCGGGCTGCTGCTGCCAGGCCACGCTGCTCCCACCACAGTTGGCGCAGGTTGTCACCGCGCAGTGGCAAGCGGCTGGCTGGGGCGACAAGATGTACCCCAGCATCCGCCCCCACAAGCGGTTGGCCCGCCGGGTGCAGCATCGTCAGCGCGAGGTCCAGGTCAGGGCTGGCCTGTAGGGCGCGCCAGAGTTCGCGGGTGTACTGGCCGCTACCCGTCCACTGCTTGTCCCAGAAGTAACCGTTCAGCGCGAGCCGCTCCATGCGCCCTCCCAGGTGGGCATAATCCCTGCTGAAGTTGCAGCAGGCCAGGAGGATGATACCACAGCCCTGGATATTTGACAAAGCCAGGGGGCATCATTATAATCAAAAGGTGTTCTAGGCACAAGATAAGACAAGGCTGTTTATATCATCGTGGCAGGTACAACAAACCGGATAATTGTGCAGTCTCAAGCTGACAAGGAGAACAACAAACGATGGCAAAGCCCATTACCCTCACTGACACCAACTTCCGCGACGAAGTGACAGGCACCGACCTGCCCGTACTGGTAGACTTCTGGGCTACCTGGTGCGGCCCCTGCCGCCAGATCGCCCCCATCGTCGAGCAACTGGCCGACGAGCTTGAGGGCAAGGCGAAGATCGCCAAGCTGGACGTAGACGCAAACCAGATTGCCGCCAGTATGTTCGGCGTGCGAAGCATCCCTACGCTGATCATCTTCAAGGGCGGCAAGGAGTTTGATCGCGTGGTTGGTAACATCCCCAGCATCAAGACTGTGCTGGCCCAAAAGTTGGCCGCTGCTACCTCTGCACCGGCTGCATCGGTAAACAAGTAGAAGCTAACGGCTAGGGAAGTATGAATAGGCTCAGGCTAAGTAGCCTGGGCCTGTTTTGTTTATAGCTGCTGTGAGTGGCTTTGTGCCTACCTGAGCGAGGTAAGTATATGCTAGTGCTGCGTCCGCCAGCGGCGTAAAGACGGGTAAACCAAAGAACCACACAGCCAAATACCGTTTCAGCATTCAACACGTTCCTTAGCGATGATGGAAGTAGTATAACGGCTAGATAATAGATTACTGAGGAACACTATAGCACAATAAGCCCACTGGCGAACACGCGCTAGCGGGCCGATGGTTTACGCTACTATGTGCTTCAAGCAGTGACGGGCAGAGCGAAGGCAGTGAACAGGTCGGCGGCCTGCCCTTCCTTCTCCAACAGTTGTTGCAGGTTGCGGAGGGCGCGGAACTGGAGGGCGCGTATGGCACCTTCCTTCTTCTTCATCAGCAGGGCAATTTCAGCATTGTCGTAGCCAAGGATGAACTTGAGGCAGACCACCTGCCGCTGCTCACCCGTTAGTTGCTCGATGGCGGCGCGCAGCTCGTTGCTCGCTATGCTGCGGGCTAGATACTGGTCGGGGTCAAGTCCCTCCTCAAAGCTGAGGACAGCATCATTGATCGGCAAAGTCTCACGCTGGGTACGGTAGTGGTCAACCACAAGGTTGTGGGCCAGGCGGTAGAGCCAGGAGGAGAAGGGGTAGCCATGCCAGGTGTAACGGTCGATTGCTTCCCAGGCTTTGAGGAAGACCTGTTCGCACAAGTCCTCAGCCTCGGCGTGGTTGCTGACCTTGTAGTAAATGTAGCGGTAAATCTTCTCTACATAATGGCTGTAGAGCGTGGCAAAGGCTGTGTGATCGCGCCGGGCGGCTCGTTCAGCTAGCTGCTGCTCGTCTTGCATCATGGTTGCCATCGCCGGGTTCCCTCTCATCTCCAAACTAGCCAGTAGCCATCGCTACTGCAATCGAATGTTTAGCTGCCCTGTTCGCGCCTCCCCGCCTTAAGAGCAAAGACTATGCCAGCCTGCTACTATCTATCCCCATATGTAGCATGGTTAACACATATCTGTAAACTTTTTGACATTCAGGCCGCTGCTTGACGCTGATCGTGGCAAGTCGCTATAATGGGGTCGAGGAGGGCGGCAATGAGCAAACTTCTTGCGCTGACCATCATCTGCGGCCTGTTGGCAGCAAGGCGGCAAAGTTAAGCGATGGCGATCAAGTACGAACTAACCCCCCTGACTGACAGGGTGCGCTACTTGCCTGGCGCACAGAACATCGGGGTGGTCGTCGCCAACAACGGCAGCGATTGCGCGATCATTGACAGCGGCCTGACGCGGGATCACGGCAAGGCGATCCTCAAGACGCTTGCCACCGCTGGGCTGCGGGTGCGGGCGATCCTCAATACTCATTCGCACGCCGACCACTTCGGCGGCAACGCCTACATCATTGAGAGCGAGCAGGTGGTGTGCGTCTATGCGCCACCGATTGAGGCCGCCACCATCGAGAACCCGGTGCTGGAGCCGTGTGGGTTGTTCAGCGGGGCGTGGCCGCCAAAGTCGCTGTTCGGCCACTTCCTCTACGCCCCGGCCAGCAGGGTGGACGTGCTGGCGCAGCCTGGCAAGCTGGCTATCACCGAGATCGGGACGGAAATCGAGGTAGTTGCCCTCAACGGCCATTGCCTGCGGCACAGCGGCTACCTGGTAGATGGTGTGCTGTTTGCGGGTGACCTGGTGCTATCGCAGGCGGTGATCGACAAGTACAAGGTGCTTTATTGCGCTGCTGCGGCCATGCACTTCGAGACGCTCGCAGCAATGCCCACCCTGGTTGCCGAGAGTGGGTTGCGGCTGGTGCTGCCCGCCCACGTGCCACCGCTCGCTACCGCTGACTTCCTCGCGCTCTGCGAAGCGAACCGCGCCAGCTTCGATGCGATCCTGGCGATTATCCGACCCTACCTGGCGGCAGGCCCGCGCAGCAGCGAGCAGGTGGTGCAGCAAGTCTGCAACCAACTCGGCCTCAACACTACCACAGCAGAGGCATACTACCTGCTCAATACCACGATCATGAGCCTCCTCAGCTACCTGACTAACGCGGGCTACCGCCTCAGTATTGTCGACAACCGCCCCGTTTGGGCGCAGAGCAGCTAACAAGAAGGGAACAAGCTATGCCCCACCGCCCCAACACAAGCTGCAAACGTCAATGACACTCTGGCTATTCATGCTGATTGTGCTGGGCGCGGCGTTCACGGCGGGGCTAGTGGGGTCGCTGGTTGGCATCGGTGGCGGCATCCTGATTGTGCCGCTGCTGACCACTGCGTTCGGCATCCCGATCACCTATGCGGTCGGCGCGAGCATCGTCTGCACCATAGCGACGAGTAGTGGGGCGGCGGTTGCATACCTGCGCGACCACATCATCAACTTGCGAGTGGCAATGTTCCTCGAACTGGCGACCACAATCGGGGCGATCAGCGGGGCTTACCTGGCTAGTATAGTCAATGCCAGCTTCCTCTTTGTCCTCTTTGGCATCGTGATGCTGATCTCGGCCAGCTCAATGATCGTCAAGTTTGGTGAGGAATTGCCACAAGGGGTGGTCAATGATAGTGCGGCTAACACCCTGCGCCTGGCAAGCAGCTACAACGACCGTAAGCTGGGCCACATCGCCTACCAGGTGACGCGGGTGCCAGTCGGCTTCGGCATCATGTACGTGGCAGGCGCACTCTCGGCCCTGCTAGGCATTGGCAGCGGAGCGTTCAAGGTGCTAGCGATGGACACTGCCATGCGTATGCCGATGAAGGTGAGTAGCACGACCAGTAACTTCATGATCGGGGTGACGGCAGCAGCCAGTGCGGGCATCTATCTTGGGCGCGGGGAAGTCAACCCGTTGCTGGTCGCGCCAGTCGCCCTCGGCGTGCTGGGTGGCGCAATGATCGGCAGCCGCATCCTGCCCCGCCTCAGCAACATAGGCATCCGCAAGCTGTTCACTCCTATCCTCCTACTGATCGCCGCACAGATGATCCTCAAAGGACTGGGGGTGAATGTCTTTGGCAGCTAATGACGACCGAACACAACCCCCACTCGCAGCCAGCGACCCCCCCCCAAGGGTAGCGGCTGACCCCAGCGTGATCGTCAGCTACGTGCTGCGGGTAGGAGTGTTCAGCAGCGCAGCCCTGCTGGTCGTGGGGATGTTCTTCTATCTGATCAGCGTGGGCGGGCAAGCGGGTGACTGGCGTACTACGGTCAACGACGTGGGCGATCACAGCCAGCTACACCACGTTGACCAACTGCTAGCTGACCTCGCCCGCTTCGAGCCGCTAGCCTTCGTCGAGTTGGGGGTGATTGTGCTGATCCTCACCCCGCTGCTGCGTGTGGCCGCCACTGTGCTGATCTTCGCCCGCGAGCGTGACCGTCTCTATGTTGGTATCACCTTCGTTGTGCTTGCAGTGCTGCTGCTCGGCTGGTTTGGGCTGGGCGGCGGTGGGTTAGCCAACTTGACCGCCGAGCCAATCTGCTGATTAAGCAACGGTTAGCTCTCTCAGGTTTGACCCGCAGCCGCCCTTTGGTGCATAATACCCCCGCCAATCACCCCACCCT
>Ga0209724_1002323_pt1 | contig 16304 bp, 14 predicted proteins | sample grotaG_FD_184143 | JGI IMG/M metagenome (GOLD analysis project Ga0209724, IMG submission 184143) | Glacier valley bacterial and archeal communities from Borup Fiord, Nunavut, Canada, to study Microbial Dark Matter (Phase II) -... | ecosystem: Environmental > Aquatic > Freshwater > Ice > Glacier ...
TTAAAAGTGCCGAGTCGAAGGAGTCAAAATTCAGGAGTCAGGAGTTAGAATAAAGAACAACAACTGTGTAGGGGCGTGGTCTCCACGCCCTGTTCAGAAATTTTGAATTTTCCTAACACCTAATACCTAACACCTTATAGCTTTCCCTACAAATGGATATGGATTTCTTCAGGAAGGTTTTTGGTACGCCCCTGCTGCTCAGAATCAGGGGGAGTAAGCAGGTGTGAAGTAGCAGGAAAGCCCCCAACGAGCCACCAACCCAGCCCAAATAACAACAAACCAGTTATGATAAGTATCAGGCTAACTTGCGGGGCGTTGAAAAAGAACAGCACCAGGGCCAGCCAACCCACCAAAGCCCCCAAACCGCCCAACAATGGCCCACCTATTTCCGTTAATAATTTAGCCTTCATAGTTTAGTAAGTTGTTGGTTATTAGTTGTTCGTAATTGTTCATCTCAATTGTCATTCTGAACGAAGTGAAGGGTCTTGCCAAGCAGAAGAAGATTCTTCGCAAGCTCAGAATGACAGTTCCTATTAACAGTTGCTCGGTTTTAGATTTTAGCTGTTCCGACCACCGACAACTGACCACCGACAACCGCTAACCAACTTGCGACAATGCCGGGTTAAGATAGCCCAACTTTTGTAGCTTTGCCAGGATTTTATCCAGACTTTGCTCGACTGTTTCTGTTTCAGAATCTACCACCACTTCAGGGTCAAGTGGCTCTTCGTAAGGGTCAGAAACCCCGGTAAAATTGGCAATCTCGCCGCGCAAAGCTTTGGCGTAAAGACCCTTGACATCCCGGCGGGTTAGTTCCTCAATCGAGCAACGCACATAAACTTCCACAAAATTACCGATTTGCTGACGAGCCTGAGCCCGAATATCGCGGTAGGGCGAGATAGCAGCCGTAATAGCTACCACCCCATTGCGGCTGAGAAGGCTTGCCACAAAGGCAATCCGCAAAACGTTGGTGTCGCGGTCTTCCTTGCTAAAACCTAACCCTTTGCTCAGATGGGTGCGGACAATATCACCATCCAACACCTCTACTTTGTGCCCACGCTCACGTAAAATTGTTTCCAGGCGGTTAGATAGAGTAGTTTTGCCCGACCCACTCAGCCCGGTAAACCAGATTGTAAAACCTTGCTGTGACAAGTTAAATTATCCTTTCAATAAAAAGTAATCAGTTGTTGGTTATTGGTTGTTCGATTTTAGATTTTGGATTTTCAACCGACAACCGACAGCCGACCACTGACAACCGCTCACCGATGCAAACCACATTCCGTTTTGGCCTGACCGCTCCAACGTCCAGCCCGTTTGTCCTCGCCCTCGGCAACGGGGCGGGTGCAATTGGTACAACCCAGGCTTGGATAGCCCTGGTCGTGCAGGGGGTTGTAGGACACATTTTCAAATTGAATATATGTCCAGACCAGCTCTTCCGACCAGTCCCACAGAGGGCTGATTTTGTAAAGGCCGAATTTAGCATCCCACTCTACCGGGCGCACCTGCTGGCGGGTATTTGATTGGTCACGGCGCAACCCGGTTATCCAGGCTTTCATACCCTGCAAAGCCTCACGGTTTGGTGTAACCTTGCGAATGGCGCAACACTTATCAGGGTTGCGCTGCCAGAGAGCCTCTCCATGAATCCCTGCCTGAGCTTCGGGAGAAATGGTAGGGCGAAAGGCAATAGGGTTAATCCCATAGCGTTGGGCGGCCTCGTCCCGCAAGGCATAGGTTTCCGGGAACAAAAAGCCCGTATCCAGATAAAAAACCCGGAGTTGGGGGTCTATTCGCACCGCCATATCCAGCAAAGCCATCCCGCTTACCCCACCAAAACTACAGGCCAGGGTTAGAGCCGGGCTAAAATTCTCAATGGCCCACTGAATAATTTCCTGGGGACTCTGCCGCATTAATTCGGCATTTATTTCCGCCAACGCTATTTCGTCAGGTTTATTATTTGTTATGTCAAGTTTAATAAGGTTTGCCATTTTATGTAAGAACTTTCTTTGTAGAAACCGTCTTTATTTATAAGGGCAGGCACGGGGACATGCCTCTACATTTATTCTGATGCCGGGCGCGGCGACCACGCCCCTACGAAACATCCTATTTATCCTGTCCATCCTTGTGAATAATTTGGCAGGGCGGTTCACGAACCGCCCCTACGCCTTTCCCCTAACCCCCATCCCCTGTCTATACTCCCACCAGCCCGTACCGCCGCCGTATGAAGACTTCGACACGGGTTAGCACCAGCAGGTCAATCAAGAGGCCAAGAGCAATAATCACCACCATCACCGCCATTACCAGGGCCATATCAGTCAGGTCACGCCCCATATTCAGCAAGTTGCCCAGGCCAATCCCGGCAGTTAATAACTCGCCGCCAAGCAAGGAACGCCAGGCAAAACTCCAGCCTTGCCGCGCACCACTGATGATAGCGGGCAAAGCCGAGGGAAACACTACTCGCCGGAACAAGGCCCAGCCCCGAACCCCCATATTACGGGCAGCTCGAATCTGGAGGGGCGGAATCAGTTTGGTACTATCAAAAGTAGCGATAGTAATCGAGAATACCGAACCCATCACAATCACAAAAATAATGGCCCGCTCGTTCAGCCCGAACCAGAGGATTGATAAGGGTATCCAACAAACACTTGGCAAGGCTTGAAAGCCCAACACGATTGGCCCCAGCACCCGCTTAACCCAACGACTGCCCGCCAGACCCATTCCAAGAATTACGCCGAGAGGCAAGGAAATCCCAAAACCAAAAAAGAGTCTTAACAAACTAGCAGAAGCCGCCCGCCACAAGCTACCATCAGCGATATGGTCAGTTAGAGACTCAACCACACTCAAAGGGGCAGGGAAAAGAGCCTCAATCCAGATTTTCCAGACCTGTACCATTAGCAGATAGATAAGCTGCCAGACCAGACCAACGCCAATGACATAAGCCGCTACTTTTAAGATAGTGAAGCCGATAGACTGACTCCATTTCAGGAGGGTCGCTCCCGAAATAACTGGAGCAGATTTTGTGATTGTTTGAAATGCTACACTCATTAGTTACCCCTTTATATTCCTAAACCGCCGTCATATTCTGCTTCAACCGCCAAATCAACCTCACTTTTTAGCTCGGCGGTAATTTCATGCACCAGGCTAAGGGCGGCGGCATCCTCGATGTGACGGGGACGGGCTAAATGGGCTGAAGAAAATTCGCCCTTGATACTACCGGGCCGATAGGTAAAGACCACCACCCGTGTACCGAGCGTAACGGCCTCGCGCACGTTATGGGTAACAAACAGGATGGTCTTGCCAGTAGTGGCCCAGATTTGTTGTAATTCCTGATGCAAAATATCACGGGTTTGGGCATCCAGAGCGGTAAAAGGCTCGTCCATCATCAAAATATCAGGGTCAATTGCCAGGGCGCGGGCAATCGCGACCCTTTGGCGCATCCCGCCCGACAGTTGATGAACCCGGAAACGGGCGAACTTCTGAAGATGTACCATGTTCAGATAGAAATTGGCCCGTTCTTCGCGCTCTTTCTTTTTTAACCCTAAACCTTTGAGGCCAAACTCCACATTGCCCAATACATCCAACCAGGGGAAAAGGGCTGGCTCTTGGAAAAGCAATAGACGGTCGGGGCCGGGTCGCGTTACAGCCTGGTTGTTAACCAAAATCATCCCGCTATCGGGTTTCTCCAGACCAGCCACCAGATTGAGGATAGTGCTTTTCCCACAGCCGCTCGGCCCAACCAGACAAACAAATTCGCCTGTTTTTACCTCAAGATCAATATTATTGAGTGCCAATAGCTGGGTCTGACCGCTTTTGAACGATTTGGAAACCTTTTGCAAACTGAGGTGGAACTGAGCATTGGTTACCTGCGGCAAGGCTTTATTTTCAATAAGATTGGCACTCATTACGTTTCCCTTTACCATTTAGGGCGAACCTTGTGTTCGCCCCTACGAATTGGATATATGGCAGACCAATTGGTCTGCCCCTACGAATTTCCCCAATTTTGGATATTCGATTTTAAATTTCCTCTACTGTTGAATAGTTGCCAGACCCTTCTCTTGCAATAGGCTATTCAAAATTTTGAGGTCGTACAGGCCATCCAGATTAGGCTTGGTTTTACCCAGGAAACCAAGCTGGAAGGCACTATCCGCCGATTTCAACAGGCTACTTTTCAGGGGGTCAAGCAATATTTCCAATTTAGGGAAACTATCCTCTAAAACCTGATCTGGTAACGGCTTACCACTGAGAGCCTTTAGTTGGTCATTTATTACCTTTTTAGCAGCCGCCGGGTTTTTCTGAATATCCTGGGTAACCTGGATATGAGCCGCCAGAACGGCTTTAACCAAATCGGGGTTATCATTCATGAATTTGGTGTTGACCAGCAGCAAGGTAATAACAAACTTACCATCAGGCCACAAAGTGCGCTCATCCAGGAAAAGCTTACCTTTTTTCTCGACAATCAAGCGAGTAGCCCAGGGCTCTGGAACCCATGCTCCATCAATTTGTTTGTTTTCAAATAAAGTCAGTATGTTGGCGTTATCGGTAGGCACAACCTCAACCGTGCCGCCATTTTCTTTGGTTTCTAACCCAGCCTGTTTGATATAAGCCCGTAAGGCCACATCCTGCGTATTGCCCAACTGTGGAGTGGCAATTTTTTTACCATCCATGTCTTTGGCGGTATTGATATTAGAGTCAGGGCGCACAATAAACGACACCCCACCACTAGCCGCCCCGGCAATAATTCGCACGCCTTCACCTTTGGTTTTGGTATAGGCGTTGATAGCGGGGTTAGGGCCAACATAGGTCATATCAATTTCCCCGGCTAATAAAGCTTCGATGGCGGCAGGGCCAGCGTTAAAAGGCGTAGTCACAAGTTTTACCCCACTACCCAAAGAGCTGGCAAAAGTACCGTTACCAATCCCCACTAAGGCTTGAGCGTGGGTCAGGTTTGGGAAGAAACCCAAACGAACCGTGCCTTGCAATGGTTTGGTAGTTGCTACAGCGGCAGTAGTAGCACTCGTCGTAGTAGTAGCAGCCCCGCTTGCTGTAGTAGTGGTAGCCCCGCTTGTTGTGGTAGTCGCCGCAGTAGTAGTTGCCGGGAGAGTAGTGGCAGTATTATCGCCACAGGCTGCCAGTAACAGCGTAAGCAGGAACACGCTTACAAATAATCCACTTGTCACCCCTAGCTTTGCTTTTTGCTGCATCAGCTTCATTAAATTTCCCCTCCTATGCGGCCTAATAAAAAAGTTCGCCAAAGAGCAGCAAAAAACTGTCTTTTGAGGCGAACCTCCGGTAGTCCGGTCAGTCCTTATGTTATTTTTGAAAATTTCCCAGAACATTCTATTAAAATCTAGGGTTGATATTAACTTACTTTATAGCCTTTGTCAAGATAATTTCACGAGTAAATTGATGCACAACGTTAAGTATTAATATAGCTATAGCAACTTCGTTAATTCATACTAAAGTAGGGCTAAATAACCTCATTTAGTAAGGTACTAAAAAATACCTGAGCTATTTATAATAGGAGAAATGGGAGGTGACACCAGAGGTAAAAGCTTTAGGCGTTAGCCTTTGTTGGAGCTTATTGCGCCACAACAGTAGCAAACTAATTGCTGAGGTAAAAACTTTTTCTTTCGACATACTTGAATATTTTACCAGGAAAAGGTGACGAGATGGCTGGTTTACGACAGGTAATATCCACCCTGACTCAGGATGGCGAAGAAATTATGGGGCCGGAGACGCTTCTCTGGCATTACCCCTACAACGATATTGTCAACGGCTCATTGTTGACGGTAGAAAGCAACCATTTTTGTGTTTTGAAGTCACGGGGTGCTATTCTGGCAGTCTATGAGACCGGGCAATACCCCATCCAAACCCCCCAAAAGATACTCTTTGGCTCAATTCAACAGGCGTTTTATGGTGGACAAAGCCCCTGGCAATATGAAGCGATTTACATCAACCGGGCCAAGTTGGTGATTAAAACCACCGGGCAAGCGTTATCGCGCGAGATGGCCGAGATGGCCTACGATGTGGACTATTATGTACATGTTTCCACCCCGGAAAACGCCGTCGCCCTGGTACAACACATGCCCTATCGCGGTCATGGGATTAATACGATGGAGGTTAATAGCTACGCTGGGCCAGTAGTAGAACAGGCCATTAACCAGCTAATCCAGGTCACGCCATTGGAGCAGGTCAACGAGAAAATTCACGACCTGACTCAGCTAGTTTATACCCGCCTTCAACAATTTCTGGCTCCCTACGGTATTTCGCTGGATACGGTCAAGGTGCTGGTGCGACCCAGCGATGCCCGAATGAAAGCTCTGATTTCCCTCAAAGCTTTTGGGCTGAGCGAGCTAGAAGCAGTGCGCTATTATACCGCGATGATTATGGCGGAACGGGGCGTAATTAGTGCCCCGAATATGGCGATTGGGCATCCCTTTAATATGGGAGGCATCTCGCCTGTGATGGGTACAGAGAGGTTTATTAACCCGCCTACCCAAAATGGCTCAGCCCCCCAACCCCAGGGGCAACTCCCGCCACGCCCTAATCAGCCCTGGCCCCAAACCCCGGAGAGCCCCCGATGAGCAAGCCCAACAATAACCCGTTTGTACAACAGCTAGATTTGCTAATGTCTGGCTATGGCTACAATTTTTATGACCATAAAAACCAGGCCCGTGCAGACGATTTGTTGGTGCGGCAACGAGCGACCAAATCGCTCAACGAAGGGGCGGAAATTATCGCCAGATTAGAGGGGGAATACCAGCGTCGCTATATCCCCCCTTCGACTCGCGAAAATCCCTATCCCAGCTCCGAAACTCTGAACAGGTTGCGTGACTTGGCGACGTTGCGGGAGCGGTTTAGAGAGTTAGGAGCTAAAATCCTGGGTATGGCAGTGCCCACGCAGGATAAGGTCTGGTGGCGTTTTCAGGACGAGGCCGCCCTGCTAAACCAATTAATCCAGTTTGATTATCAACTGGTGCAACAAACCGAGCAGCTCTACCAACAGGCCAGCACCCTGACTCCTGACCTCTGGCAGCAAGGGGGCGAGGGTGTAAATTTGGGGGGCGCATTCCAACACCTGGAGATGTTAATTCGGGATAGGCAGAATTTTTTGCAGAGGCCGGGTTAACCCGGCTTTTTTATTTTGAATTTAACCTGACAAGCCTTGAAAACGACTTGGCTCTGATATATAATTTTCCTTAACACCAGACCCCATTCGCGATATTTTCATCCCCGCCCGTTTATAAAGTTGTAAGGTTTTAGCAGTGTCCCAGCCAGTTTGAAAGTAGTTAGTCGAAAAATTAATTATTAGCCAAATTTACCCTTTGGAGGGAAGCCATGCAGCAACACCCGCTAACGGTGATTGTCAATATCAAGCCTGACCAGAAGGGCCGCTTAAAAGAGCTGCTTTATGCCATCCGCACCGACATCAATAAAAACCCCTATCTGCGTTTCCCGGAAATTACTACCACCCACTTTGCCCGTTTTGTGCTGATTGGCGGTGGCACCCGTGCGACCCGCGACCTGGAAACCCGTCTTTATTTTTCCGTTAACTTTGATGGGGAGTGGGAAGATTACATTGATTTGCTAATTGATAAGGCTGGCACAGCCGTAGAGGGGATTTTTAGTGCCTGTGAGGGCTACCCTAACCTGAAACTTAGCGACCCGAATTTCAAAAAACGCTTTAAGGATTTTATTAAAGCTAATACTATTAAAACCAACACTTTTTATCAGGGCTACCGGGAGAAAACGGTACAAGAGGTACAACAAAGCATCGCCCGTCGTGCCCAGCTAGAGGATTTGGTCAATCTAAAAGGAATAGAGGGGCTTAAAGCCGAGGTCAAAATTACTTCGGGCAGTAACTCCTCAATTTTAGGCAAGGTTGGGGGATTCTTAAAAAAAGCTGGTGGCAAAGTCCTGGGTTTTATTTTGTCCCCGGTAAGTGGCTGGCTCAAGAAGAATGTTAACAATGTTTTAAACTTCCTGCTGAGCAAAATTATCGGGGTGCGGGTGTTCCCAGAGGTATTGCCCGAACCCTCCGTCCCTAGTCCCGAAGTGGATACCCGCGACGAATTTACCGACTACCTTGAGTCTGTCCAAAACGAGATGACCATCGTTTCTGAAATTGACCCTAAACAGCTAGGCGCGACCCGCCGAATATTGTGGTTGGTTAATCTACTTTCCAAATTTGTATTTAACAAAGGCGTGCTAGGCGGCATCAGCACCATTCATTTCGCCCGTTGGGTAATTATTGATAACGGCAAAAATCTACTTTTCGAGAGCAACTATGATGGCAACTGGGAACAGTATATTGGCGACTTCGTAGATAAGGCGGCGCTGGGGATGGACTCAATCTGGGGGAACAGTGCCGTCAGTGTTGATTACCCGAAATACGGCTCCAAAGACCTGCAAGCCTTCAAAAAAGTAATTATTAACCATCAGGTGCCCGCCGCCGTTTTTTATACCGCCTATCGTTTTGATTCGGTCAGGAATATCCTTAATGACCTGGTGGTTAGCCGACTATCTAGTGCCGGAGCAACCGAAGCCGACTTTAACGAACTTTGCAGCCACCTATAATCAGGAAAAAGAGAGTAATAAATGGTAACAACTAACCAAAAACCTACCGTCACTGAACTTGATTTTGAGGATACGCAGGGTCTGGTTTTAAACACCTATAAACATCTGGCAACCTCGGTTAACCTATTTCTGAAAATAGGGGATGTTACTCAGGCCCGTGAGTGGCTAAAAATCATGAGGCCGCAGGTGATGTCGGCGGCGCGGTGGCCGATTGGCCCGGACGGTAAAACTATCAAGCCCGAAACCGCCTTGAATTTAGCCTTTACTGCCGATGGCTTGGCCCTTCTGAATATACCGCTGGCAGGATTTTCCACCGAGTTTCGAGAAGGGATGGCCCCCCGCAATCCTGATAAACCTGAAGATTTATGCGCCCGTTCGCGCCGTCTGGGGGATACTGGCCCCAGCCATCCGGCAACCTGGGAGTATGGTGGCCTGAAAAACGAGACGATTCATATTTATCTATTATTATTTGCGGCGGATAATGATAGGCTGAAAGAATATCTGCAAAACCAACGCGATAATTGGGAACGTTACGGGCTGACCCAGATTGCCGAAGAATTTACCTACCGTCCGGGGCATAGCCGAGAACCCTTTGGTTTTCGCGATGGTATGTCACAGCCGGGAATTTCGGGTTTAGATACCAAAGACGAGGAGTTGGGTTCGGACAAAGAGATAATCGCTGCCGGGGAATTTGTTCAGGGTTATCTAAACGAATACGGTTATTATCCGCCCGTTCCCGACAAAAGTGAGTTAGCCAAAAACGGTACTTATATTGTCTATCGTAAGTTGGAGCAGGATGTTGTGACCTTCTGGAATTTCGTTTATAGCACCGCTGGGAATGACCCCAACAAAGCTGAATATTTAGCCGCAAAATTTGTGGGACGCTGGCGAGATGGCACGCCCCTCACCTTTAGCCCCAATCATAACGACCCAAAGCTGGCGGCAGACGCTGGGCGGAATAATAATTTTCAGTTTGTGGCGGATAACGATAAACCTGGCTATGGCTGCCCGGTAGGTTCGCACGTCCGACGTACCAACCCCCGCGACTCGCTGATGCCCGACCCGACGGCTTCAACTACGGCGGTGCGGCGGCATCGGATTGTGCGGCGGGGGCGGGTTTATGGCCCGGAGTATCCCGAAGATGTGGTGGCGCACCTGACCCAGATAAAAGCGGCGCAAGGGGCCGATAAATTTGTGGCGGATAGCGATAAACCGCGTGGCCTGATTTTTATGTGTATTAATACTGATATAAAACGGCAGTTTGAGTTTATCCAGCAAACCTGGGTGAATGACCCCAAATTTGACGGCCTCTACCAGGACAAAGACCCCTTGATGGGCAGTAACGAGGACGATGAGGTTTCAAATATGACGATTCAGGCCAAGCCAATTCGTCAACAAATCAAGAATTTGCCGCGCTTTGTGACGGTGCGGGCGGGGGGCTATTTCTACCTGCCAGGTATAGCGGGATTGCGCTATATCGCGGAATTGACCTGAGATAGTTGTCGGTTGTCGGAAAAATATTCACAAGGATGGATAGGATTAACAGGATATTAAAAAGGCTGAGCTGACTTAATCCTGACGGGCGGTTCGCGAACCGCCCCTACGAAATTTCCCCCTTCCGCTTTAGGGAAGGGGGTCAGGGGGTTAGGTTGATTACCCAGCCACTTGCCCGTTAAAGAGAACCCCGTCTTTCATCGTCACCATGCGGTCACAACGGGCGGCAATGGTGGGGTCGTGGGTAACGAGGCAAACTGTTAGGCCGAGTTGCGCCCGCAAATTGCTCAATAAGTCAAGAATTTCCTGCCCGCGCTGACTGTCCAGGTTCCCGGTTGGTTCGTCGCCCAATAACAGAGCGGGTTGGTTAGCCAGTGACCGCGCAATTGCCACGCGCTGTTGCTCGCCGCCCGAAAGTTGGGTAGGCTTGTTGTTCAGGCGTTGGCTTAGACCCACCAGGTCTAGCAATTCCTTGGCCCTGGCTTCTGGCTTGAATTGAGGCTTCTTGTCAAACTGGACGGGCAACATCACGTTTTCCAGGGCGGTTAAGGTTGGCACTAGATTAAAGAACTGGAAAACAAAACCAATGGTGCGATTACGTACCCGCGCGAGTTGCTTTTCCTTAAGTTTGCTAATGTTCTGTCCATCAATAAAAACTTCGCCAGACGTTGGTACATCCAACCCACCGATAATCCCCAACATAGTAGTTTTGCCCGATCCACTGGCCCCCTGAATGGCTACCATCTCACCCTGTAGCACGGTGAAATCCACCTCGTGCAAAATCGTAAGCTTCTGGTCACGGCTAACGTTCACGGTTTTGGTGATTTTGCGGCATTCAACAATGGTGGTTCTCGAACCGTTGCCAGACATCTGGCCCATCTCTGTATTACTCATTTGTACCTCTGAATTAGTCATAAAAATTAAGATTACTCCCTTCTATCGTTATCAGTTGTCGGTTGTCGGAAAAATATTCACAAGGATGAACAGGATATAGAGCAAATATCGTAGGAGCAGGCGCTGTCCTGCGATAGCCATCGGATGGCGGAGCATTCTCCTACAAATTCTTTATCCTTGCTCCTTTATTCTGACTCCTGACTCCTGAATTCTGACTCCTACTAATATTATTCGTAGCGCAAAACCACCATTGGTTTTTCTTGAGCCGCACCCCAGGCTGAGGCTACCGTCGCCGCTAAAGCCAAGCCTACCGCCAGGGCTAACATTCCTATTATAATCAGGGGTGAGATTGACAGCACGCCAGGGTCATCCTTTGTACCAAGTTGCGAAACTCCAAATGCCCCCCCCAGGATAGCCAGCAGCAAACCAAATAGACCGCCCAAAAACCCTACAACTGCTGTTTCCCAGTTGATGATGGACAATACCCGACCACTATCTGCCCCAATACTTTTCATTACACCCATCTCGGTACGCCGCTCTAACACCGCCAGAGCCACGTTATTGGCAATCAAAACTGCCCCAGCAATCAAGCACAAGAAGGCTAATAGCACCGGGAAAGCCGTAATATTATCAATGATGCTGTTTATAATGTTGCTAATAAACGATAAATCGCTGGCACTGGCCCCCGGAAAGTTGCTCTTTACATACTTAATGGCTTCATCCACCCGCCCGTTTTCGATGGTCAGGTTAAAATCGGTAGCGTGGTTGGGCATAGCTTGAACCCGGCTCAGGGTCGTCGCAATCGGGAAAATGACAATGAAACTTTTGTTGACGAAGATGCCCGTGATAGTTAAGGTGTATTGCTTGCCATTAACATCCTGATAAACCAGTTGGTCGCCGACTTTAAGATTGTAACTGTCCTTTACACCTTTGCTAATAATCATCTGGTCATCATTTTGGTAAGCCTGACCACCACTCTCGATGGTGCCAAGTGAAAGTAGGTCAGCCTGGGGCAAACCAGCCAGATTGGCTAATTCAAAACCGCCCCCATTATTATTGTTGTTATTAGGGTTAGCCTGGTCACGTTTGACTTTTTCGGCAATTAGTTGGTCGGTAGTAAGGCCACCCGCACTAACTAATTGCAAGGTCGCCCTTTCATCCATCAGGTATTTTTGTAACCCTGGTACTTTTTTAGTGTCCAGAGCCTGTTTAATGTCATTGGCCTGGGTATCATTGATACTGGATACCTGTGCGTTGTAACCAAAACTTTTTGCCAGCGAAACTTGAATAGTTTCCTTGAGGCTACTTGCCAGAATAAAAACCAGAGCCATCGCGAAAATACCCACCATCATTACCAGCATGGTTGTTGCACTTTTAGCCCGACCTCGGCTCAGGTTGCGGCGAGCCATTTTATAATTCAGGCCAAATGGTAGGGGGATTTTACCTACTATCCACAAAATGCCACTAAAAATCAGCACCAGGATGGTACAACTTATCAAGGTGGCGAAGGCGATAATCAGGCCAAGAACGAATTGACCATCAAGGACAATCCCTGCCAACAGGCCCATTACAATGGTCATCACTCCAATAATAAACAAAGTTGCTAATATCGAAATACGGGGCAAGGCGTTGGTTTTTTGACGCAATACTTGAGCGGGTGGGATTTTACTGGCGGAGTAAGCGGGTAAGAGACCGAAAACTACTGCCGTAATAATTCCAACTACTAAGCCGAGAATTACTGGCTGATAATAGAATTGGTAGGGTAGCTTAGTGCTAACAAAACTCTCGGCTACTTTATTAATCACTGAGGTTAGGATTTCGCCCAGAATAACGCCCGCCACGCTACCTATCAAGCCCAAAATAGCCGACTCAATCATGAAAACCTGAACGGTCTGACCAGCTTCCATGCCCAGGGCTTTGATAGTGGCAATTTCGGTACTACGCCGCCCCACCACCACTAACATCGTGTTTACCACCCCCACGCTCCCAATTAAGAGGGAAAGCAAACCCACGTAGTTCAACAAATCGCTGATACCTTTGCTGGCCTGTTTGAGTGAGTCGTTAAGTTCGTTACTGGTTTTAGCATTGAAAATAGGCGATAGAGCGTTAATAGCATCCCTGGCGGCAGCGTCCGCATTTTTAGCGTTGGAAGTTTTGACGTAGATGCTTTCGGCTTGCAAGGTTTCAGGGTTGAACAACCCTTTAGCGGTGTCCATTGATATATAGCCGTAGCCAGTAAAACCCGCTTGCCCGGTATCGGTGGCCGGGGTAAGGCTTTTACTGGTCAGGATGCCCACCACTGTTAAGGTCTGGGTTTTGTTATCGTTAGAAAGGGTTTTGATAGTGTCGCCGACTTTGGCCCCGATGCTACTGTCCATCTTATCGTTGATTACGATTTGATTTGGCCCCGTCAAAACATCTTTAAGATGCTTGCCTTTTGGGGTTTCCAGTTCCACGATACCGTAATAAGGATATTTAGTGGGGTCAACTACGAAGGTCGGGAAGTTGCTACCGAACTCGTTACTCTTTGTTCCATCGGCTTTGTTGACGCTGATGCCCGTATTATTCACCATCGTAGTGTAATCTTCGATGGTAGCTGGTTTCAGGCTATCGAGTTTAGCCAGATTTTGGCTGGTGAAAGAGCCCTGACGACTACTGACCAATACATCCGATTGGGCAGAAGCTTTGGCATCACCAGCTACAGCATCCTGGATTGAACGACCAGTGGATTGTAAAGCGACAATCGAGGCCACCCCCACCGCAATACACAATATTGCAAAGAAGGAGCGTTGCCCACCGCGCCAAATCGAACGCCAAGCATACTTAAAATAGAGGGTAAGGGTCTGCATAGCCCAACCTTTCCTGATTTTTAACATTTAGTCCAGACTTCCACCGTTTGTAGAAGTGAGCGAGAAAGAGGTCTCTGAGAATAGTAGGGAGCGATTAGTTGTTCAGGTATCAGATATTTAGTACGATTATTCTACTCCCCTTAGATAGTAACAAAGCTAACCATAAATAGAAATGAGACCAATGACCAATTTGATAACCAATTATGCCGTATAACCTGTACTTCGTTGTTACTGGTCAGTTTGTAACGCTTACCTCCAACTCTGACAACAATCAGGGTAGTTTTGTTTCATTAGAAGGAGGCAGGAGTCAAAATAAAGAATAAAGAAGTAAGAATGGGGGAACAAACCTAACCCCCTAACCCCCTTCCCTAAAGCGGAAGGGGGAATAAATCTCCTAAAAGACTGGGAAATGATGGTGAAAACCCTATTTCTAGCCTTTTTACAGGGGATTGGGGTTAAAAAGCCTTCTTTTAACCTAATCTTTATAAAAACTGTCCGCCCCTAAACCCTAAAGCGGAAGGGGGAAATTCGTAGGGGCGGTTCGTGAACCGCCCAGTCAGGATTAAGTCAACGCAGCCTTTTCAAACATCCTGTTCATCTTTGTTAATATTTTTCTGACAACTGTATCCATCAGGGGACAAGCCGTAACTCGGTCAGGCGAGCCGAGAAAAGTTCGTGGAAGACCAGCGAGGCCGCCCCCACTGCTCCGGCATCCTCCCCGGCGATTGAGGTTTCGATATCCACCCCCCGCACATTGCGAGTAAGCAAACGTTGGTTAAAGATTTTCTGAATCTCAGCCTGATAAAAAGGAGCCACATAGCCCATGTAGCGACCACCCAGCACAATCAACCGCAAATCCAAAAGATTAACCAGACTAATCAAGCCAAATCCTAGCATGCGGGCGGAATTCTGAATAACTTCAAGGGCCAGTTGGTCGCCTTCCTGGGCGGCTTGTCCAACCTGTGCAAAGGTCAGGCCAGCAAGCGGTAAACTGCTTTTTTCGCCCTGTTGCAATCTTTGACGGATGGTTTTAAGCAAGCTGGAAGGGGCCGAATAAAGTTCAAGGCAACCCCGACTACCACAAAAACATTCCGGGCCTTCGGGGTTAAGGGTCATATGTCCGATTTCGCCCGCGTTAGTAGTATCGCCCCGGTAAATCTGATTTTCGATAAAGAAACCTGCCCCTATCCCACCAATGCCCATAAAAACAAAGGCAAAGTTGCGGGAGCGTTGCCGACCACCCAACCAGCGTTCGCCAATAGCGGCGGCAGTGGCATCGTTATCCACAATAACTGGCACGCCCATCTGCTGTTGCAAAGCCTCTTTAATTTCCACTGCGTGCCAATTTAAGCCAAAAAGGTCGAGTGGTTCGTATAAAACCCCTTTATCATGATCCATCGGGCCGGGGCAACCAAGCCCAAAGCCTACCAATTTATTGCGGGGAACGCCCGACTCACTTACTAATAAATCGGTAGCCAAGACGATTTGCGAAACTACCCCCATTGCCCCTTGTTGCTGGTCAACTGGGCGATGGGCCCGCGCCAGAATCCGCCCATCCAGCCCCACCAGAGCCATAAATATTTCATCGCGGTCTAATAGAGCTCCTACCGCATAACGAGCTCCGGAATTAAGCCACAGTTTGACCCTGGGTTTGCGCCCAGATGGGTCTACGCCGTCTTCGATAACCAAACCCTCATCTAACAAACGGCGCACGATATTAGAGACAGTTTGGGCAGTCAGGCCCGTGTGTTCGGCTATTTCTACCCGGCTAATCCCGCTCCCTACCCGGATAGCATCCAAAACTACCCCTTGATTGTAATCTCGCACGCGAGGTAAGTTTGTGCCACTTTGCATTTAATCTACTCCTCATTATCTCAAGCTGACAATTTTCTGTTTATTCTTTAGAATAAGGCCAGCTTATGAAAAAAGCAACCACTTTTCCTATATAAATCAAATTGATTTACAAAAGCCGCTTGACAGACAAATCGAATTATTTTATAATCAGCTCATATGGGGAATTGGATAAATCAAAATGATTTATCTAACACCTGAATGCAACAAGCCAATCTTAATCTCTCGCTACAAAATTAAATATAGTTCCCGCCTCAATTGTCACCAATTTTCAGGCTACTTTTAGCCTGTCTTAAAGTAAAGTTTCAGCTTTACTTTGATTGTGCGTGATAAGTGAAGTGAGTCCCATTTAGTTCAAAGTTAACTATTTTCTAAGGAGGAAAGGTATGAACACAAACAAGCGTTTTGGCTTGGGTTTAGCAATGTTACTGGTTTTGGCGATGACTCTGGCGGCCTGTGGCGACCCCACTGCTACCACCGCCCCGGCTGCTACTACTGCTGCCGCCGCTACCACCGCTGCTACCACCGCTGCCGCTTCTGGCAATGCCTCGGCTTTCTCTGCCGCCAAAGGTTGTATGAAGGTCGGCGTGCTGCTCCCAGAAACCGATTCGTCCGCTCGTTGGGAGGCGTATGACCGCCCCCTAC
>Ga0209724_1002327_pt1 | contig 16294 bp, 17 predicted proteins | sample grotaG_FD_184143 | JGI IMG/M metagenome (GOLD analysis project Ga0209724, IMG submission 184143) | Glacier valley bacterial and archeal communities from Borup Fiord, Nunavut, Canada, to study Microbial Dark Matter (Phase II) -... | ecosystem: Environmental > Aquatic > Freshwater > Ice > Glacier ...
TGACTATACCGCGCAAACAAGTTCTTTTTCATACTACAGTTTCTCCCACCTTCCCCCACCCTAAATCCTCCCCCACAAGGAGGGAGGTACTTTACGCATTGCGACTTGCTCCCTTCCCCTGTACACGGGGGAAGGGTTGGGGTTAGGGGTCAACGAACTTACACACGCTCTACCGCTTTTCCAGACTCGACCTTGACTCTACGGCAAAGGATGATACTATAGTCAGGCTTCTATGAAGCGCCGAGGTAGCTCAGTTGGTAGTAGCATACGACTGAAAATCGTAGGGTCGCCGGTTCAAGTCCGGCTCTCGGCACAGCGAGCCGCTTACAAGTTGTAGGCGGCTCGATTGTTTTTTATAGCGGGAAACACAAACGTACTAAGCTACGCTTTTTTGATGCTCTTGATAAAAGCTACATCCGTACCAGTCAGATCGAACCATTCGCCGTTGATCCGTTTGGCGGCAAATTTGATGTGCAATGCTTTCTCAGTTGCGCGGCGATCTTCACATTCGATTACATGAATGAGGTCGGGTTCAAACGGCAGCTTTACATGGAAAGTTGCCATCCTGTCATCAATATTTTTGGTCATGCCAATTTTATAATAGCCGCGATCCGACTGAATCAGGTAAACATATCCTGACTTGATCCGCGCCTTTTCTTGGGTACTGTTATTAGCAAGTGGTTCAGAAATTAACTTAACATATTGCGGCACATCCGAAATATCGTGAATACGCTCCGTTTGTTCATCATGTTCGGTTAGAGGTGTTAATAAACCAGGTTCAAAGACAGGATGCACATTTTTAGTTATTTGCAGTTGCAGATATTTTTCAACCGAGTCTCCGTTTATCCCTATATTTTGCTTTGCGTACAAATTATCATAACTTGCAATATTAACTATTTCTTGTGTTTTTATAATATGCTTTTCCTCCCACCTTAGCAAAACTCTGGATATTGCAAAGAGCACCCATGAGGGCAAACCAAATATAAAAAACGCCATCACAAAAAACGTTAAAGCAATAATCAAAAATGTTACGGGCCCTGTACTGCCTGAACTTGTACCGCTCGTGTTTGCCATAAGCCATAGAACGAATATATAAAAAAGAAGCATCAGAATCAACCACCCGGTCGCCATTACTCCAAGGAAAGTAGCTAATTTAACGCGAAATGAAGTCATATGTGTAAAGTATTCCCTTTAGATTCAAGCACCTGCATAAAAAGCCGCGAGCTACCACTTACCCGCCACCTGATCACATCAGCCGCACCGTGCCGAGCGCGCTGTTCAACGTGGCGAGCGTCGCCTGAACGCTCGTATCGGCGCGATCGTAGCCGACCGTTGCATAAACGCCGGGTTCTAACAGCAAAAAGCGCGTCTCATCGATTTGCACGCGCGCGATCGGTCCCGCTTCGATGTGGATCACGGCGGGCACATCCGGCGGAATCACCAGCGTAACATTGCCGAAGGTCGAACGTGCCAGCACAGTCAGCGGCGCAGCATCCGACACGACCACCCGCACATCGCCAATGCCGCTGGCAAGGTAGGCGCGCTCCACATGCAAGCCGCGAAAGTCCACGTCCAGATCGCCTAGGTGAGCGCTCAGCAGCACATTCCACGGCAGATCATGCGCCAACCCGATCTCCCAATCGGCCAGTGAGAGCAGCCACGTTTGGCCGCGCTGTAAGGTCAACCGCGCGTGAGTGCCGCGCACGCCTAACGCTGGTCGCGAACGCGCCGTGTATTGTCCGGCGATCAGACGGCCTTCACGACGTAGGGCGCGCAGCTTCACATCGATCTCGCCGCTGCTGGCTTCCAGCGCCGCCGATTGCACATTGCCGCGCGTGATGCCGAACGTTTGCGCTTGCCAGGTGAAGCCGATGTCACCGCGCAACAGCAGCTGCGCCCCTGCCGCGATCAACAGCACAGGCCAAAAGCGCAAAATGTCCACCGCGTCGAGCAGCAGATAGTTGTGCAGCAGCAGCGCCACGCCGACGATCACGAGCGCCAGCGGTAAGATCAGCGGCGGACGATTCGAGCGCATGGCCGATTACCTTTCATCGTACAGAAAATCGCGCAAAATGGCGTGCGACGACGAGCGCCGTAGGCGATTGAGCGCCTGCGCTTCCAATTGGCGGACGCGCTCACGGGTGACGCCCATCTCTTTACCCACTTCTTCGAGCGTGTGCGCCTCGCCATCCATCAAACCATACCGCAGTTGCAGGATTTTCGCCTCGCGGTCGGGCAGCCGATCGAGCGCCGTTTGCAGGTACTCACCGAGCATTTCGCGCTCCGTGGCAATGTCCGGCGCCAGGCTGCTCCTATCCTCGACAAAATCGCCAATTTCGGATTCTTCGTCCTCATCCGTAGGCGTCTCCAGGCTGATCGGGCGGCGCGCCACTTCGATCAAATCGTTGATCTTGTCGGGCGTCGTCTCCATCGCGACCGCCAACTCCTCGGAAGTCGGATCGCGCCCGTACTCTTGCGTCAGCGTCAGCGAAATGCGGCGCAAACGGTTGATCTGATCGCCCATATGCACCGGCACCCGGATCGTGCGCCCCTGATCAGCGACCGCGCGCCCGACTGCCTGCCGAATCCACCATGTCGCATAGGTGCTGAACTTGTGGCCGCGCTCGTACTCGAACTTGCGCGCGGCGCGAATCAAGCCGATGTTGCCTTCCTGGATCAAGTCCAGAAATGGCACGCCGCGCCCGATGTACTTTTTGGCGATGCTGATCACCAGCCGCGAATTGGCGCGAATCAGATGCTCTTGCGCCATATCACCATCATCGATGATCGCCTGCAAATCGTAGCGATCGTCCATGGGCAAGGTATCGCCAAATTCAGCGACTTGTATCTGTGCCTGAACAGCGGCGGCCATTCGCTTAGCCAGCGCCACTTCTTCCTCATAAGCCAGTAAGGGTACGCTGCCCGCTTCTTTGAGGTACAGACCGACGACATCGTCGGTTTCGAGCGCCTGCTGATAGCCGGCGTCTTTCATCAGATCGACCAACGCCGAGTCGAGCGTTTCCAGATCGTCGTCGCTCGGTTCGTCGATCGGCACGGGTGGCTTGTGCCCGGCAGGCGGCTCGGTCAGGATTACAACGCCCGCTTTTTGCAGATCGTCCATGATGTCCTCAATCGCCTCGACATTATTTTCAGCGCCCGGCACGATCGCCAGAATATCGTCGTAGGTGATGAAGCCGCGCGCCTCGCCCTTTGAAATCAACTGCTGCTGTATGACTTTATCCGTTACCATCATCTTCTTTTTTTACACTCGACCGACTCACTCGACAAACTCAATCGGACTCATGATCCGTCTGATAAAACGCAAAAGCACCCACTCACGGATGCGACAAAAAAGCCCTGCGCGTGTTGGCAGGGCTTCCGACTTCATCACCACACCTTACGTTAAAGGGTTATGGGGTGGGGGTAGGAACTGCCAGCGCACTGACTAAGAGTCCAAGTGTCGCGTTGGAAACCAGGTAAATAGCGGGATCGCTGCCGCGCTGTATATAGGCCAAACTACCTTCGGGGGTGCTATCACCGATCCGTAAATGGTAGGTTGTCGTTCCAGCGTCGAAATCAATACTCACTTTACCGTCTCCGGCTAACCCGTAAGCTGCCACACTCGTTTCCTCTAAAACACGATTATAGCGCAAAGTTGCGAGAATCTGAATCATTCGCGTAACATTCGGCAAATCAACGGGCGCAGCCTTGCCCGCGTTGTCAACGGCTTGCCAATCACCAGGGACGCGCGTCAGCGTTACTGTGCGCCCGCCGATTTTATCGGCTACGACAATGCGGGTGATCGCCGCAGGCTGCACATCCGGGAACATCTCGCCACTTTGAACTGCGGTGGGCGTTGTATCCGCCGCCGCAGTAGCACGCGGAACTTGCTGGCGGCGCGCATTGTCGATCAGCAAAGAGAACAACAGCAGACCGCCAAAGACCAGCACAATAAAGGCACTGCTGCGCCAACGTGCGCTGATCGATACTCTTGTCGAAGGTGGCTTCATCGGCGCGCCCGATCCCACCACACATAAGCGCCGAGCACCAGCACCAACCCTGGCAGCAGCAGCATGGTCAGAACTTTGACACCATCCAGCGTCGCCGTATCGGTGATCAACGGCAGCGGCTTCACGGTTGGGCTGACGCTTGTTTTCTCGTTGTATTGAGTCAGCCAATTGATCATGTTCGTCCACAAAATGCCGTTACCGTACTCTTGCGACACCTGATTTTGCGCCCATTGGCTGTCACCGATCACGATCAGGCGGCTGTTGTTCTTCGTATTGTGCAGCGCTGCCGCCATGATGAACGGTCCGGCCAAATCCTTCGCCGATCGCTGATATTTATCCGAGTCCACCTGAGCGGAACGCACATCCACCGCGCCGAAAGCCTGATCGGAGGTCATGATCAGCGGCGATTGTATGACGTTTTGTGGCCTTTGCGCAGGTGGCGTCAGTTCCCACGAACGCGCCGTGAACAACAGCGCTTGCAACTGCGCCGATCCGCTGCTGTCCTTGGACATAATCGGATCGTTGCCCGCCTTGAAAGTGAGCAGTTGATACGGGCTTTCGATATAGCCTTGCGGCGCTGGATCGTAGACCACATCATTTTGCGCACGGACGCCCCACGTATCCCACAGATATTGGGTCATCGGGCTGCTATCCTGCAAGAACGACAGCGCCAGCGGTGCTACTGGCGCATTGGTCATCACGAAAAAGAGCGGCTGCGCCATGATCAGCAGACGCCCGCCGTTCGCCATGTACTGCGTGATCCGATCGACTTGCGCTGAGGTGAGATCGGTTTTGGGCGAGATCATCACGAGCGCGGTGGTATCAGCCGGAATGTCCTGTTTCGATAGGTCGATTACATCGATGCTCATGCCGATTTTCTGCAAACCGCCGCCCAGATCGCTGGCCTCGCCGCCGGATTGAGCGCTGACTTCGCCGTTTCCCGTCGTGAACAAGACTTTGAACTTTCCGCGCGCCTGTAACAGTAACAAGGCGTCCGCGATTTGCTGTTCGCCCACATAATCGTTGCTGAGCGTCACGACTTTACCCACTCCCAAATCGGGCTTACCATCCGCCGTTACGCCCGTGATGAACGTGTGCGCGTAGGTCGAAACGCCAAAATTGCGCGCAGCGATCGGTTCCTGCTCAGGATCGATCGTGCGGACGCTGATCAAACCGCCGCTTGCATCGCTGAACAGTCGCAAAATCGGCTGATCGCTAGCCTGTACCGCAAGCTGCGCCGTCGTGTAAAAGGCGGTGATCATGGCGGGCTGCTTCATCGATTTGACCAGCGCCGAAATATCCGGGCGCAGCGAGTAAGTGCGGTAAGCAGTCAAATCAGCGCTGAAGTTGGCAGCGTTGGCGAGCGAGAACAGGATCACCACGATTCCCACTACCAGGATACTGGTAACGATGCTGCTGCCACCATACAACGCCTGCCGACGACTGATCAGGTTCTGCAAGTCGTCGGGGAACAAGCTAAGCCACACGCTCAAGCCGAGCACGCCGATGATCGCCGCCACGAATACCGCTGCGTTGATCGTGTGCTGAATAGAAAACAACGTCAGCGCCGCCACAATTCCCAACGCGCCGATGATGCTGGCTGCGCTCGCGATCGCCCGCCGATTGAGCCGTGCGCCGTTTGTGTTATCTGTCGTATTATTTGAGCTGTTCATCAGCGCCACCGCCGTGATTCGATCAACCGTGTGGTGATGAACAACAGCACGGCGATCGTCCCTACGAAAAAGATAATATCATCCAGCCGAACGACACCGACCGCGAACGAATACAGGTAATGACTCTGAAAGCTGACCAGCCGGATCGCTTCGGCCAATGTGCGGTTACTGACCAGCGTTCCGGCTTGATCGGCCAACCACAACACCATCAAAGCGGCCACACTCAAAAAGCCCGCCACGATCTGATTTTCGGTGATAGTCGAGAACAGCACGCCGATCGCCAACGCCGCGCCGCCATACAGCCACAAGCCAATGTAACTGCTCAGTGTCACGCCAATATCGGGCGGCGCAAGCCATACGATGATGAACTGGTAAATGCTGGTCAACGCGAGGATGATTGTATAGTACGCCCAGGCGCCCAAAAACTTACCAATCACAATATCGCTGTCATTAACAGGCAGCGTCATCAGCAGTTCGATCGTGCCTTCGCGGTTTTCTTCTGCCACCAAGCGCATGGTCAACAGCGGCGCGAACAACAACGTCAACTGCGCAAACCAGCCAAGTACAACGCTGCTGTCCGTCTGTGAATGGCCGTTGCGTATGCTGAGATCGCTGTTAAACACTAATCCGAGCAAGATCAGCACTGCGAACGCCACCAGATACGCGATCGGTGATGTGAAATATTGCGCCAATTCGCGCCGAAAAACGGTCATGAACTTGGGCGTGCTCAGCCGGAAGGGTTCGTTACTTGTGGCGATAGCAGCGATCGGTGCGATCGGCACAACCGGCTCGGCCATGCGTGGCGCGACGGGCAGCTTGTTTTTGATCGATGCGTTCTTAGCCATTTGCGCTCCCTTCCTGCACAACTTGCGGTTGAATTTGCGGGGTGTGCGTGGTCAGTTCAAGGAAAATATCCTCAAGCGACATCGCTAACGGACGCAGCTCGATCAATTCCAGACCAGCGCCCACGACTGCCGAGGCCATGCGCGCCCGCACATCCGCGCCCGCGCTGGTCGTGATCACATAGCCGTCCTGATACACTGTCACATCGGCCACCGCTGCCACCTGCGACAGCTTTTTAAGCACGGCTGCCGTGTCCGCGCTGCCGCCCACGCGCACGAATAAGCGCCCGCCTTGCTGCAACCGATCGCGCAGCTTACGCGGCGTGTCGATCGCTACAATCTGCCCTTTATCGATGATGATCACCCGATCGCAGACCTGTTCGGCTTCCGGCAGAATGTGCGTGCTGAACATGACGGTATGCGATTTGCCCAGGTTACGTACCAGATCGCGCACTTCCAGCGTTTGGTGCGGATCAAGCCCGATCGTCGGTTCGTCCAGGATCAGCACTTCAGGATCGTGGACGAGTGCTTGCGCCAATCCGACGCGCTGGCGCATCCCTTTGGAGATGCTGCGCACCAGACTTTCACGCCGATCGAACATGCCCACCGTTTTCAGCACGTCGCTCACTCGATCTTTGGCGTGCCGTACGCTGCGCAAATCTGCGATATAGCGCACATAGCCGCGCACCGTCATGTCCGGGTAGAGCGGCACCGTTTCGGGCAGATAGCCGACGTGTTCGCGCACTTCCAACGACTGATTGAACACATCGTACCCGGCAACTTTGGCGCTGCCTTCGGTGGGCGGCATATAGCCGGTCAGAATACGCATAGTCGTCGTTTTACCCGCGCCGTTCGGCCCCAGGAAGCCCACGATTTCGCCCTGTTCGGCGCTGAAACTTATTTGCGAAACGGCAGTAAACGCGCCGTAACGTTTGGTCAGCTTGTCAACTTCAATCATCAGGTTTTCAACATTTCGATCATCAGGCACATCACAACTACACTACACAACTTCACTATTAGCAATGCTAACCATATGGCGGGAGCGCGTCAAGTCGATAATTGTTAGGATACGTTCAGAGTTGTTATCATTAGTGGTCTATGGCAAAAAAGAGAAACGATCGTGGTTCGTAACACGCTGGGCACCGCGCTGATCCCTGTGATCATCCCCATCCTTGCGGCAGCACTGGCATTTGCAATCGGCGCGCTGCTGATCACGGCGGCGGGCATATCGCCAGCAGTCGCTTACAGCAAGCTGTTTCAGGGCGCGTCCGGCGTCAATCCGGCGTGGGCGTTCGGGCAGCCGCTCGCTGATTTAATCAACCGTCCGGCGCGACTCGGCAACAGTCTTACCGAAGCGATCCCGCTGATGTTGGCGGCGTTGGCGGTTGCGCTGCCCTTTCGCTGCGGACTGCTCAACATCGGCGGCGAAGGGCAATTGTACATGGGCGGCTTAGGTGCGACGCTGGCGGGCTTGTTCATCACGGGATTATCGCCTGCGCTCAGTTTGATCGTAGCGCTGATCACGGCGTTCACCTTCGGCGCGGCATGGGGCACAATCGCGGGCGTCTTGCGTGCCTATCGCGGCTTGAACGAGATCATTACGACGATCATGCTTAATTTTGTAGCGTTCTGGCTGGTCAGCGGATTAGTGCATGGCCCGCTGAAAGATACGGCCAGCTTCGGCTATGATTGGTCTGCCGAAGTGCCGATCCAGCTTCCAGTGATCCAGAGTCAATTACGCTTGACGCTCGGCTTTCCGCTGGCGCTGATGGCAGGTGTGCTCGTCGCGATCTTTTTATGGCGAACGACGCTCGGCTTCGAACTTCGCGCGATCGGTGTCAGCCCAACGACGGCGCGTTTTGTCGGGATGCGCGTAGAGCGTGGGATTGTGCTGGCAATGGCGCTGTCGGGCGGCTTAGCCGGATTAGCGGGCGCGCTGGTGATCCTGGGCGTTCAGCATCGGCTCAGTGATTTCTTTTCACCCGGCTACGGCCTGGACGCGATCGCCGTGTCGCTTGTCGGCGGCGCACATCCGATCGGCGTGCTGCTGGCGGGCGTACTATTTGGCGCTTTGCGTACCGGCGCGGAATCGATGGAGCTGTCTGTTGGCGTGCCGCGCGCGATCGCCCAATTGATTCAGGCATTGACGCTGCTTTTTGTGATCATCGGCCAATCATCGACTATCGCGCGCTGGTTTGCGCGCCAAAGGACGGCTCGCCTTGCCCGTTTCGCCACTGTTGCAAACGCTGCTGCGCCTCTTTCTATCCATTGATTTTCTCAGCGCCACTATCCGTTTTGCCACCCCGTTGATCGGCGCAGCCACGGGCGAGATTTTGTCACAGCGCGCGGGCGTCGTGAACATCGGGCTGGACGGCATGATGCTGATCGGCGCGTTTGCGGGCGTATTCGGCGCGGCGCGGACGGGCAGCGTATGGGGTGGCGTGCTGGCAGCGTTGCTCGCGGGCGGGTTGGTCGGATTGCTGCACGGCGTGGTGGTGATCTTTCTGGGCGCGAATCAAGTGGTCAGCGGCGCGGCGATCAATCTGGGCGCGGCAGGCTTGACCACATTTCTCAACCGCACGGTGTTCGGCTTATCCCCTGCGCCGGTAGCCTCCTTTGAGTCAATTCAACTGCCCATCTTAGGCGATCCGCTGCGTGGACTATTCGAGTACATTCCGCTGGTGTACGCACTGTACCTTTTTGCGCCCTTGATGGGCATTCTGTTGTTTCGGACGCAGTGGGGCTTACGTTTGCGCGCGATCGGTGAGTCGTCACAAGCCGCCGAAAGTGCCGGAGTCGCCGTGGCGCGCACACAATTGATCGCGGTGATCGGCTGTGGGATGTTGGCAGGGCTGGCGGGTACGTTCTTTTCGCTCGGCAATGTTCACTTTTTCACGGATAACATGACGGCGGGCAGCGGATTCATTGCGCTGGCGGTGGTGATCGTGGCGCAATGGTCACCAGGGCGCGCCGTACTGGTATCGCTGTTGTTCGGTGCAGCGACGGCCTTAGCGTTGCGGGCGCAAGCCTTTCAACTCCCGATCGCCTATGCAGTGCTGTTCGCGCTCCCCTATGTGCTGACACTGTTAGTATACGCGGGTGTAGTGGGTCGCACGCGCACGCCTGCCGCTTTGGGTCGGGTGTACACCAAGGAGTAGGTGGAAAGCATTAATTGATGAAGGTTTCCCCCAACCCCCAGTCGGAAAGTCCCTGCCTCCTTGTGCGGGAAGGCGAATCACGATTATCACTTTCGCGCCAACTCGTGTTATGATCCGCAGCACACATTGTTATCGCTAATCGCAACAGGTCACCCATGCAAACGCTTAACCGCGCTTCAATCGCTGCGCGCGATGTAACCGATCCGCTCGGCCACTTCCGAAACGACTTTCAGCTTCCCGAAGGCGTCATTTATCTGGACGGTAATTCATTGGGCGCGCTGCCCAAAGCCGTGTCAACCCGTGTACAGCAGACGATCGCTGACGAGTGGGGACGCGGTTTAGTGCGCAGTTGGAATAGTGCGGGCTGGTACGAAATGCCGCGCCGTTTGGGTGATAAGATCGGGCGGCTGATAGGTGCGCAGCCCGGCGAAGTGATCGTGGCGGACTCGACTTCGGTCAATCTATTCAAGGTGTTGGCGGCGGCTGTCAAACAGAATCCAAGCCGCCGCGTGATCCTGTCCGAGCCGGACAACTTTCCAACCGATCTGTATATGGCGCAAGGTGTGATCGACTTTCTGGGCAGCGAGCATACCTTGAAACTTGCATCAGGAGCAGCGCTGTACGATGCGATTGACGCGCAAACGGCGGTCGTCATGGTCACGCACGCCAACTATCGCACGGGCGCGCTGCACGACATGGCCGCGCTGACGGCTCAAGCACACGCAAACGGCGCGCTGATCATCTGGGATTTAGCGCATTCGGCGGGCGCACTGCCGATCGATCTGACAGGCGCAAACGTTGATTTCGCGATCGGCTGTGGCTACAAATATCTGAACGGTGGCCCCGGCGCGCCTGCGTTTGTATATGTGCCGCTGCGCAATCAGGCGACCTTTCGGCAGCCGCTGTCCGGTTGGATGGGGCACGCACAGCCGTTTGATTTCGATCCGCTCTACACGCCCGCCGAAGGTATCGCGCGCTATTTATGTGGCACACAGCCCGTGCTCAGCATGACCGCGCTTGAATGTGCCGTTGACCTGATATTGACCGCCGATCTGACGCTGATCCGCGAAAAATCAGTGGCGCTGACTGAATTGTTCATCGCCTTGGTTGAAGAACGCTGCGCCGATCATGGGCTTGAACTCGTAACGCCGCGCCAACCCGATCAGCGTGGCAGCCAGATTTGTTTGCGCCACCCGGACGCTTATCCGATCATGCAAGCGTTGATCACACAGGGTGTGATCGGTGACTTTCGCGCGCCGGACATTTTGCGTTTTGGTTTCACGCCGTTGTACGTGGGCTACGCTGATGTGTGGAACGCGGTTGATACATTAGTGGCGATTCTGGATACGCGCGCCTGGGATACCCCGCACTTTCGACAAAAAGCGCAGGTCACGTAGTTTTCCCACATGGCTCATATCGATCCGTTTTACGATCGCGAATATGACACATCGATCAGCGTGCCAGACGAAGGCGCAGTGCTCCAGGGCTTCATTGACCGATCGGCCAGCGCCCGTCAACAACTTGGCGGTCAGCTTGATCTGGCGTATGGATCGGGTGACAAAGAGACGCTCGATCTGTTCGGCAAACAACACAGCGCGCGTATGTTAGTGTTCATTCATGGCGGCTTTTGGCGTGCGTCGGATAAAGCCGATTGGTCATGTCTGGCGACTCCATTTGTTGAAGCAGGTTACAGCGTCGCAATGCTGAATTATGGGTTGTGCCCAACGGTTACGCTTGACACGATCGTTGAGCAGTGCCGCCGCGCAATCAGTTGGCTGTATCAGCACGCGCGCGATTATGGCTCGGATCATATGACGATTGTCGGACACTCAGCGGGCGGCCATTTGGCGGCGATGATGTTTGCTACCGATTGGGCAGCGTATAACATGCCGAACGAGGCAATCACGGACGGTGTGGCGCTCAGTGGATTATTTGATCTTGCGCCGCTGCTGCACACGCGCATCAATGTCGATCTACGACTCGACGAACACAGCGCATACGCTTCGAGTCCGATCCACCATGCGCCGCGTATCAATGCGGCGCTGTTCGTGGTTGTTGGCAAACGTGAATCAAGCGAATTTCAGCGCCAAAGCAGCATAATCTGCGCAGCATGGCCGGATTGCGTAGGGCCAGTGGTGATCGTGGGTTATGACCACTTCAGCATTTTGAACGCGCTCAGTGTGTATCTTCTCCCCAAATCCGCCTGAGAAAATGTACAGTGCGTGACCGAATACACTCTGTCTCAGTTACCACTTTCAGCGTGTGCCAACAGTATCCATTGGCGACGCTTCACGGGTCAAAAGGTATAAATTATTACAATGCTGCTACCAGATTCTTTTGCTAGTTGGATTGCTCTGCGAAGATTATCCATATAGACAATTATCAGCGCTTTGTCTTTGTGAGTCATAACGGATATTTCATCCACATGTTCCAGCATCAGTCTAGCATCATTTTCTAAAACATCGAACTCCTCATTTTCAGTTGCTTGTAGAAATGAAGGGTCTTCACCAAGTCTGGGCAATAGGGTAAGCCCAAGATCAATGAGAATTTGATGTCCCCAAAATCTGGTTATATCTTCAGCAAAACCCAAAGGATAATGCGCAAGACGTTGAAACTTGTCAGCTATTGAATTTTCTACAGAAATAGATATGCCAAATGTCATGAAGTTTGTTTCCTGCGTAAATCAAACGCGCGGCAGATAACGTACAAACAATTCAGGCAGAGCGCTTACATCGGCGGCACTGAAGGCATGTAATTCGATCAGCGGCTTCGTATCAGTGGGCGCGGCATAGGCGAATACGCGCACCGGCACCCCAAAATCAAGTTCGCGTACCCAATACTCAGCGCGTGTGCCGTCGATTTTCAGGCCGACTACATCGGCGCGTGGGTGAACCTGAAAGTGATCCTGCAAATATTGCCAGCCTTCACGCCCAACCAGCGATCCGCCGCGCTCACCGAAAAACAGGCCGGGGATCACTGCCTCAGTGGGTGGCCGTAACAGCGAAATGCCATAGCGAATCGTGAAGCTGCCGCGCGCGATGAGTCTGGCAGCCGTCACTGCGGTATCGATCTCCATGTCGATCAGCAGCCGTGCGCCGGTAACGGTCTGATAGATCGCGCCGTCCACGCTATCCGCGATGTATTCCGGCTCAGGGATTTTGGGCATGAGCCGCTTCCAGCAGTATGCGGGCGCGCTCGCTATCGGTGCGAATTTGCGCCACCAGCGTATCGATCCCGCTGAATTTCTGTTCGCCACGCAAATAAGCAACAAAGGCCACGGTAAGCGCTTGACCGTAAATATCGCGGTCAAAGTCCAGCAAATGCGCCTCTACGCGCGTATCGATGCCGTCAAAGGTAGGGCGCTGGCCGATATTGGTAACCGCGTTGAAATGCTCGCCATTCAGCGTGACCGTACACGCATACACGCCATTAGCAGGCAGCACCTGTTCAGTCCACGTCTCGACGTTGGCAGTCGGAAAGCCAATGGTACGCCCACGATGATCGCCATGTACAACCGTCCCGACCACGGCATACGGACGGCCTAACCAATCGGCGGCCTGCCCCACATTGCCAGTGGCTAAGGTGGCGCGAATGCCACTGCTGCTGATTACGCTCGGCACGCTTGGGTCCGCTTGCAACAAATCCAGCGCGTGAACCTCGAAGCCTTTGAGCGCGCCCTGTGCCTGCAAAAACGCAAAGTTGCCCTCACGATGATGGCCGAGCGCAAAATCGGCGGTGACCCATAAGCGCGTCATGTTCAGATGTTCGCGCAGTTGATCGACGAAATCGGCGGCGCGCACTTGCCGCACAGACTCATCGAACGGATGCGTCACCACCAGATCGACGCCGAGCGCGCCGAGCAGTTCAGCTTTTTGTTCGGGCGTGGTCAGATAATAGCGCCCACTTTCGCCGCGCAGTACCACGTCGGGATGTGGAAACAAGGTCAGCACGACTGCTTGCCGCGCGCCGCGATGGGCATCCTCGACTAATCGGCGGATCAACATCTGGTGGCCGCGATGTACGCCGTCGAAAACGCCGATAGTCACCAAGGAAGGCTGTTCACTATACAGTTCCGAGAGTCCGTACACATGCTTCATGCTCACCTATGGTCAGTTTCAGGCGTTACCGTGATGAAAAACCTTCACAGGTTGTAACCGATCTGTGCGGATTTCGGCAATTGCGATCAAGTGCTTCTGCGAATCGTACAGGCGGTACAGCGGCGCATTCTGCGGATCATCAGGCGTTATGCTGTCAAAGCTGGCAAGATCAATCGCATTGCCGTTCCAGACCGCGCCCGCCTGCGCTTCATCGACAGTCAGCAGTGGCATTGATCCGAGGGGCAGCGTTTCATCGATCAAAAAGCGCTCCCATGTCTTATCGCGCAATGAATCCAGCAGCATTTGCCAATCCACCGGATCGCCTAATGCGCCGCTTTGTACGCGCCGTAAAGCTGTCAGATGTGCACCGACGCCCAACGCCGCGCCAATATCGTGCGCCAGACTGCGAATGTATGTGCCCGCGCCGCAGGTGATCTCAATAGTGGCGGACGGCGGCTGCCAGTCCAACAGCGTGATCGAATCGATCGTGACGGTACGCGGCGCGCGCTCGACTTCTTCGCCCGCCCGCGCCAACTTATAGAGGCGCACGCCGTCTTGCTTGATCGCGCTGTACATCGGCGGGATTTGCCCGATCGTGCCGATGAAAGGCGCTAAGCTGGCGGTGAATTGTTCGCGCGTGATCGCGTCAAGCTGAGCAGGATCGGCGTGCACAGTGGCCTGACCGTCGGCGTCGTAGCTATCCGTTTCAATACCGAGGCGCAATGTGGCGCGATAAATCTTGCTGGACGACATGACGTACTCGCTGAGCCGAGTGGCATCGCCCATGCACAGCACAAGCACGCCCGTTGCCATTGGATCGAGCGTGCCAGCGTGCCCAATTTGCTTGATCCGGGTGCCGCGCCGCACTTGCATCACGACATCGTGACTGGTCAGGCCAGATGGTTTATCGACAATTAAAAAGCCGAGCATATAAGGCGATTAAACAATCACGGGCGAACCGACGCGCGCCGCTTCTTTGAGCAGTGGCACTACGCGCGCGACCACATCCGCCAATGATCCTTCAACGGTTGCGCCAGCCGCCTGAATATGGCCGCCACCGCCCAAACTGAGCGCCACTTGTGCCACGTTGAAGCCTGGAATAGCGCGAAAGCCCAAGTCTACTTTGCCGTCTTTAGTCTCGCGGAAAGTAGCCGAAATATAGGCTTCAGCCGCTTCGATCATCAAGCCCACTAACCCGCCGTCGCCATCTTCTTTATAGTGGGCGGATTCCCGTGCGGCGCGATCGATCACTGCCCAAATGACATGCTCCTCAATTTGCACGGTCGGCATAACGCTCGCCCACAAAGCGAATACCCCCGGCGCACGACGGCTGACCGTGCGCTGCGTGATCTCACTGAGCGGCGCGCCTGCGGCCATGAGCCGATGCGCTTTCTCCAGAGTGTCACTGGTGACACTGCTCACGCGGAAGCACAACGTATCGGTCACAATGCCCGTCAGCAGTGCAAAGGCGGCGTCGTGCGTCAGCGAAATGTTCAACGAGTCGAGCCAATCCAGCACAATTTCGGCAGCGGCAGGGGCTGTCGGATTGAGCAGATTAATCGTGCCAAACAGCAGATTAGTCGGGTGGTGATCGAGCATAATCACGGGTACGCCGAGCGCAAACGCCTGTTTACCCGCTTCGCCTGTGCGTCCCATATCGCTGGCGTCTACCGTAATCGCAAGATCGGCGGTGATCTCGTTCAGATCGCTGCGCACTACGTCCGAGCCGGGAATGAACTGCAAATAATCGGGCGTACCGCCGTCCACCACGGGCGTTACCTCTTTGCCGATGCTGCGCAAAGCGTGCGTCAAGCCCATCAGCGAGCCGATCGCGTCACCGTCCGGGAAAATGTGCGTCACGATGATAATCCGGCTGGCGGCGGTGATCAGGGCGTTCGCTTCAGTCCACTGCATTGTATCGGTTCGTGTACTCAACTTTCTGTGTTTACCGTGTCTGTATCAGTGTTAACCGTCGTTTGCCCCGCTTGCTCGACCGCCACGGTAGGCACATCGGCTGGATCGGGCGGCGGAATCGGTCCGATGCGCTGAAAGGCTTTTTCCATGGCGTCTGTGTGTTTCAGCGTTTGATCCCAATGAAAATGCAGAACGGGCGCACGTCGCAAATGGACGCGCGATCCGACTTCACGGCGCAAAAATCCGTTGGCACGGGTCAAGCCGCGCATAACTTCTGTTTCGCGGCTCTCATCGCCCAACGCATTGACGTAAATATCGGCGTATTCAAGCTCAGCGTCGAGCATCACTTCGGTGACCGTGACGCCGGACAGCGCCGGATCGGTCACATCGATCAAGAGCACGCTGCTCAGAATCTCACGAATGCGATCCGACATGCGCTCTTGTTTCAGCGATAATTTAGGGGGTTGTCTACCTGGCATGGTCGTTCAATATCCTTTTGCAGTTTCACGCTAAATAGGGTTGCCCTCACCCTAAATCCCTCTCCTTTGGGAGAGGGACTTCCAGAACATGACGCCGTTGGTTTTTGGGAGAAGGGCTATC
>Ga0209724_1002331_pt1 | contig 16265 bp, 11 predicted proteins | sample grotaG_FD_184143 | JGI IMG/M metagenome (GOLD analysis project Ga0209724, IMG submission 184143) | Glacier valley bacterial and archeal communities from Borup Fiord, Nunavut, Canada, to study Microbial Dark Matter (Phase II) -... | ecosystem: Environmental > Aquatic > Freshwater > Ice > Glacier ...
TAATGAAAGTGCTAAAACGTGCTCAGTGCCTGAAGTGCCTCACTCCGGTAAACACCATCGCTATACCCGCCTCGTTCGCGGCCTGCACACTGTCCTCGTCGCGCACCGAGCCACCAGGTTGAATGATAGCGGTGATTCCGGCTCGAGCGCACGCCATGACCACATCGTCAAAGGGTAAAAAGGCGTCCGAAGCCATCACCGAACCCACCGCGAATTCGCCTGCGTGCTCGAGGGCCTGCTGGGCAGCCCAGATGCGGCTCACCTGCCCCACCCCAATTCCGGTGGTTCTCCCGTCTTGGGCCACCACAATCGCGTTGCTCTTGACGTGCTTGACCACCCTCCAGGCGAAGCGCAAATCGGTGAGTTCCTGCTCGCTGGGTGTGCGCTCCGTGACCACAGTCTCGTGGACGCCCTCGAGACCCAGAGCGTCGCGCTGCTGTACCACAAAACCGCCCTCGAGCTGTTTGAAATCGAGTTCGGCACTTTGGGCTTTGCTCGAGTGGACCTTGAGCAGACGCAAATTCTTTTTGGTTTTCAGGACCTCGAGCGCCTCAATACTGAACTCCGGGGCCAGTATCACCTCGAGAAACACATCCTTGAGCGCCCTGGCAGTGTCCCCATCGAGGGTGCGGTTGAGCGCCACGATGCCCCCGAAGATGCTCACCGGGTCGGCGGCGTAGGCACGGGTCCACGCCTCGAGCAGATTTTCTCCGGTGCCCACCGCGCAGGGGTTGGCGTGCTTGACCCCGATGCAGGTGGGTTCGGTGAACTCGAGCAGCAGATTCCAGGCCGCTTGCGCGTCGGTGTAGTTGTTGAAACTCATGGCCTTGCCCTGCAAAATTTCGGCCTCGAGCAGCGCACCGCCTCTGCCCTTTTCGCGGTACAGCGCCGCTTTTTGGTGCGGGTTTTCGCCGTAACGCAGGTCCTCGACCTTTTCTAGTTCGAGGGTGAGGTTCTGAGGTAGGGGCGACTGGCCAGTCGCCCCTACCTCCAGCAGATAAAGGGCAATGGCCGTGTCATACTCGGCGGTATGGGCAAAAGCTTTCTGGGCTAGGGTTTTTCTGAACTCGAGGGTCGGGCTGACCCCCTGCTCGAGTTGCCCGAGTTGCCCGAGTGCCGGGTCGTAATCTTCTGGGTCCACCACCACCAGTACCGCTGCGTAATTCTTGGCCGCGCCGCGCACCATGCTGGGGCCGCCTATGTCAATGTTCTCGAGTGCCTCCTCGAGCGTTACCCCTTGGCGCGCAATGGTCTGCCGAAACGGGTAGAGGTTGACGCACACCAGGTCGATAGGCGTAATCCCGTGCTGCTCTAGCTGCTCGAGGTGTTCCGGGGTCCGCTTGGCCAGAATGCCGCCGTGAACGTTAGGGTGCAGGGTTTTGACCCGGCCCTCGAGAATTTCGGGGAAGCCGGTGATTTCGGAGACATACACGGCGGGAAGTCCGGCGTCGCGCAGTGCTTTGAAGGTACCTCCGGTGGAGACCAGCTCGAAACCACGCTGGACCAGCCCTCGAGCGAAGGGGATGAGGCCGTCTTTGTTGGAAACCGACAATAGGGCGCGGGGCATAGAATTCCTTGCGGAACGCGAAAAGGCCACAACCGACCTTTCGGGTTCCGAGGTGAACCCAGGCGAGCGGCCCCCTCGAGTGCTTATTTTTCGCGGTTTCCCCGTAGTTTGCCCACTTTGTGGACCTACGTTCTTCGCCAGTTGCCGCGCTTGGAACTGAGTATAACCCAGCCCGCGTAGACTAAACCCCAATGCTCACCCTTCACCACCTGTCCAAACGCTTTCACGCCGACCAGCCCAATGCCGTAAACGACCTCTCGCTCGAGGTTAAAAGAGGCGAGATGCTGGCCCTGCTGGGGCCGTCGGGCTGCGGAAAGACCACCACGCTCCGAATTCTGGCCGGACTCGAGCGGGCTGACCGTGGAACCGTGAGCCTGGACGGGCAAATCTGGCAGGATGAAACGAGCTTTCTCGAGCCTTCAAGGCGCGGTGTAGGGCTGGTGTTTCAGGATTACGCCCTCTTTGGACACCTGAATGTATTGCGTAACGTGCTGTTTGGCCTACACGGTCAGCCCAAAAATGCGGCGCTCGAGCGGGCGAACAGGATGCTCGAGTTAGTGGGTTTAGTCGGCTTTGAAAGTCGTTTGCCACACGAACTCAGCGGCGGACAGCAGCAGCGGGTGGCACTGGCCCGCGCTCTGGCTCCACAGCCGCGCCTGATGCTGCTAGACGAACCCTTTTCTAATTTAGATGCCGCCCTGCGCTCGAACACCAGAGGCGAGGTAAAACGCATTCTCCGAGCGGCGGGTGTGACCACCCTTCTGGTGACGCACGACCAGGAGGAGGCGCTGAGCTTTGCCGACCAAATCGCTCTGCTGCGCGCCGGAGAACTCGAGCAAATAGGAACGCCTAGAGAGATGTACACCGAGCCAAGAACCGCGTACTGCGCCCGCTTTCTGGGCCGCACCAACCTGCTGGGCGGCGACGCACACGGCCTCAATGCCGACACGATTCTCGGCAAGCTCGAGCTGAGCGAATCCACGCACGGCCCCGCTTGGCTCAGCCTGCGCCCCGAACAGCTCGAGTTCTCGGATGCGGGCATTGAGGTGCAAGTGCGCGATGCGGAGTATCTGGGGACCCACACGCTCTACACCTGCTCGAGGTCAGACACCCTGCTCGAGGTGCGAGACACCACAGGACGAACGCTTGAGCCGGGAGACCCCGCTCGAGTTCGGGTGAATGGGGTCGCTCGAGTTTTACACGGTTGACGGTAGATTCACAGCAGACCGCTCATTACTCATCGCTGCTTATCGAGCTACTTATCGAGCCGCTGCTCGAGCCGCCAGACGAACCGGAAGTTGCAAGGTCTGCTTACCGCGCCGCACCGAGACGGTGACGAGTTCACCAATCTGGCGCATCCGCACCCTGCGAACCACGTCATTGAAGGTGGGGGTGGCCTCGCCGCCCACCGCCACAATCACATCGTACACCCGCATTCCGGCTCGAGCGGCAGGACTGTCAGGAACCACCATACCCACCGCCACACCGCCGCTGGAATCAATGCCCAACTTGCTCTGGGCCTCGAGCGAAAGGTCGTGTGGAATCGGACTGAAGCCGATGATGGGCACATCGCGCTTGACCCCGGCGTACATGCTCCTCACCACCGCGTCGCTCGAGCTGACCGGCACCGCGTAGCCGCCCAGCAAATTTCCCGCTTCATCGAGGCGAATGTAACTCACCACCCCCAGCGCCTCGCCGTCACCGTTGAGGATGGGGCCACCGGAATCTCCCGGCCCGATGGGGGCGTCGAGTTCCAGGGTGCCCTGCGGAAAATCGGCCCTGCTCGAGGTAACGCTCAATCGGAGCAGTTTCCCCACTCGAGGCTGCAAAAAATCACCGCGACTGTTGCCGATGGCCAGCACGTTCTCGCCCACCCTGGGGCTGCGCTTGGTCAGCGGTACAAACGGCAAACTGCTCGAGGTGCTGATTTTGAGCAGGGCCAGGTCGGCTACCGAATCGAAGCCCACCACGCTTAGAGCGTAACGGGTGCGGTTGGGACCCACCGCCGAGAGCCGCTGCGCCTGACTGATGACGTGGTAGGCGGTCAGCACGTAACCCTGTGGACTGATGATAAATCCGGTGCCAATAGACTCGGGTTCGATTTCAAAAGCGCTCGAGCGCTGCTCGATTCGCACCGTGGCGCGGCGCTTGTCGCCAAACAGCGCGTCTACGGTGATGGTCTTGCCCGCCGGAGCGTTCAGGCCAAAATCCTTACCGGGCATGGGGTTCAGGGGAGAAACCCAGAACAGCACACCTACCATCGCCCCAACCACTCCCCAGCCCAACTGACGCCAACCGCTGCTCATCGGACCACTATAGGGGTCGGGGAGTTTGGGCTTGGTGGGGTAATTAACGCTCGGGTAGGGAATCGGGAATGGGGAATCGGTTGTTTGGCTTGAGCGGGAAAAGTACAAGTGTTTAGGTGATGGCGACTCGAGCGGCCTAGAACAGCCCTCACCCTGGCCCTATCGGACCTGTCCCTCTCCTGGAACGGGAGAGGGTTTTTGACTTTTACCCTCTCCTGGAACGGGAGGCTACGAAGTGGCGCAAAGCAGGGGAGCGAGGAAGGGAGGTGAGGGCCTTGCCGCTCGAGCGCACGATTCCCCATTCCCCATTCCCGATTCCCCATTCCCTACAACTCCCGCACCTGCACGCTGTAGGCGATTCTCCTCGAGCGGCCTTTGGGCAAATCCAAATCCCACAGCGGCATCACCGTGCTGGCCTGATACACCGCCCTCAGCGCTCCTCCGGCGTGCTCAGGCAGCCAAGTTTCGATGGGGGTGTGCCACAGCGTGGCCTCGCGGCCCTCGAACTGAAAATCCACGCCTACCCGGCTCCACTCGTCCACCACCGACGCCTGAGTGACTTCACGGTGCTCGAGGGTGCTTCCGGCCAAGCCCACCCTGCGCCCGTTCACGGTAAAGTAGCGGTCGGGCGCGTCTCCAGCCAAAAGTGCAAAGTTCCACTCGCTGCCAAAGCGGGTGATGATGTCCCAGTCGCCATGGTTGGTGATTTTGTACTCCACCTCGAGCTTGCACTCCTTGGGCAGAATTCGCACGCTCTTCTTGAGTTCCACCGCCACCGGAACCCCGCCCGGACCGCGCACCTGCCCCATGCGGCGCAGGGTCACGCGGTTACGGTACTTTCCAGCCTCGAAGTCACCGTCCACAAAATCGCCCAGCTCGAGGTAATCTCCAGCCACAAAAGCCTCGAGACCCAGGTCGCTGCCCACGAAGTGGTCAATCAGGCTGCGCCGCAGATAGCGATCAAAAATCAGTTTGGAGCGGTCCACCCCCGGCAGTTCGTGGTACGGCTCGGGTCGCCTCGAGAAACTGTCTAACAGGTTCACGGCACGGGGGCGGAAATCCCACTCGGTCAGCATTCCGCCGCCCCTGGCGCGGAAGTACAGGTTCATGGTGTGGCTCTCGGCAATCACTTCCTCGATGCCGTCGGCGTCGAGGTCAGCGTAGCCAATCTCGAGCCAGCTATACTTGCGCGGCTCGATGGCGTTTTCGGCCTCAATCAGGTTGCGGTACACCTCGAAGCGCAAAAAGTTGTGGTACGCGCCACCGTGGGTAGAGTGCCAGTAGGGGTCGCCGACCTGTGCTTTCCACAGGTGCTCGAAAGCGCTGTGCGGTGCCCTCGCCGTGTTGTGGAGTTTACTCGAGACGTAGGCCATACGCTTTTGCATCAGGGCCACCTCGGGGTAACGCACCAGAAAGTTGCGCCACATGCCGCCGCCGATGATGCGCCGCCGTCCACCCAACTCACGCTGGTGGCGAGTGGGCATACTCCACTCGCCCATCTCGGCATAGGCGCTCGAGGGCACGTAAGCCCGGTTGTGCGGCGGAAACTGGCGGCGGTGCCTGCTGAGGGTAGTGAGGGTCAGCCAGGAACTCTCGGCCAAAAGCGCGCGGAAAAAGCGCTCGAGCCAGCCTCGCTCGAAGCACTGCTCGAAGGTGTTGTCCCACAGTCCGAACTTTTCACCGTCATCGCCGAGGACCAGCAGATGTCCGCGCCCTGCGGCAAAAGGAGCCACCTCGAGCCGGGGTGAAAAGTGAAACCCTGGCGGGTAATCCTGGCTCGAGCGCAGAAATTCCTCGGCCCGCACGCATAGTTCGGCCACAAAGCGCTCGGGTTCATCGAAGGGCAGCAGGGAGCGCAGCCGGGTGTTCATGGGGTACAGCTCGACCACCTTGCCGTCTTCCTCGGTCAGAAACCCCTGATACAGCTCACCGCGCTCGAATCCGGCCTGCTCGAACTGGGTGTCGTCGAGCAGGGTGTACTTGACCCCCGCCGCGTTGAGAATAGCCGGGAAATGCGGCTCCCAGACGCGCTCGGAAAGCCACACCCCTTGCGGCGACGTGCCAAAAAGTCTCTCCTGCACCTCACTTTGATGTTTAATCTGACCCAGACGGTCTTTCTCGGGAATGGCGCTGAGGATGGGTTCGTACATCGCGCCGCCGAGCAGTTCAATCTGGCCCCGCTCGAGCAGTTTACGCAGCCGCCGCACAAAGTCGGGGTGATGGGCCACAAAAAAATCGAGTAGCGCCCCGGAATAGTGCAGGGTCAGCCGCATCTCGGGAACGCGCTCGAGGGTTTCTATAAATGGCAGGTAAGCCCGCTCGTACGCTCGAGCGAACATTTCGGGCAGGTTGCCACTGGGCTGATGGTGATGCAACACCAGATTGAGCTGAAGTTGGGTCAAAGCAAGGCGCTCCGTTGAAAAAATTGCAAAAACCCCGTGCAAGGTTTTGTCGCTGTAGCGCCATTATTGACCGAAAATGAGAAGATGTCAAATCGGATTGAGCCTGTAAGCTTTGCAAAGGTGCAAGCTCGAACACTTTGCTCGAGCTTGCACTCAACTTGCACTCCATAGGTTGCACTGCGTGGCTTTATTTTCTAGACTAGGGTTCGCTCGAGACGAGCTGAGCGCCCAAAGCGTTCACGTTCTGCCCCCTCAAGGGGCGTGAAGCATGACAGTCAGGGGATAAAGGCAGGGGGAATAAGGCCAAATGAAAGAGCGTCTGCTATCAACAGACGCTCCAAAGGAGGTGATTCCAACTGCCCAATTGCAAGCAGAAGTCTAGCAGACTGAAGCGCAAAGCTCAAGTGGGATGGCTTAAACGCCCTTCGCTGTGGATTGCGTTCCTGGCGCTACTGAAGCTGGTAGTTGAACTCATCAAATTACTGGTGATTTAAGCCCTCGCGCCCCCTGACTGACCGTGTGTTCGTCTCGAGCCTCACACAACCCAAACGCTTTGAGTGGGAAGAGTACCCGAAAATGCGCCCTCGAGAGAGGTTCCTCACGGCTGGAAAGGAACCGGGCAAGCAAGCGGAGAAAGTCACCCACGAGCGGTGGAAGAACGGCAGCAATGAGCCGTGAGCAATGAGTGATGAGCAAGCTCGAGCAAATGCCTAAGCGACTCAAAACTCAGAACCCACAACTCAAAACTTCTAAGTAGACCCACACATCCCCACACCTAAAGAGTGCCCGATTCCTCGGGAAGAGCGGTGGTACCGCGCCACAGTGTTTCAGAAAGAAACACAGGCGTCCGCTCGAGAGGGTCGGGCTGTTTTTGTTTTTGGGCCGCAAATTTCAGGTTTGAACCGGGAGAATCATATGAACGAGAACACCGCCAACACCCACAAGAGTGCAGAGGCCGATTTACCGCTCGAGTGGCGCGAAACGCCCTTCTTTGACACCAGCATCTTCTGGATGGCAAGGCAACCGCTCGACGTGGGCGCGCTGCGTGGAAACCTGCTTGACCGCTCTGGACTCGAGCAAGAGCGTACCGAGCTGAAAGAAGCGCTGAGTGACCCTGAACTGGACGCCGAGGAGCGCGCCGAGCTACAGGAAATGCTCGAGGAACTGGAACTCGAGGCCACCGAGGAGAGTGAGGCGCTCGAGGCGTTGCCTCCCCAACGCGAAATCATTCCCGGCTGGTACTTTCAGGTTCGAGTCACCTTCGGTCAGTTTCTGCCCACGCCCGAGGCGGCCCGCCAGCTCATCCGGGACCGCATCCGGGGCTGGAACCTGCCTCCCATCATTTTGTTTCACGACACCCCTAGAGAAGCTCCGGTGTGGCTCACCAAATCCGAACGCCGTAAGCTGCTGGCCGAGTTCGACGCCGTACCCCTGCTCGAGCAACCCGAAGGTGAGGAACGCGCGTTTCTGCGCTTTTACAAGCCGCTCAGCGAAAGCGCCGCGCTGGGCGTGGAGATTATGGACGTGGCGCACCGTAGCGAGTTCGTGACCGTCACGGGTGCCCCCAACGACCCTCTAAAAACCCTGGTAGGAAGGCGCGGCACGCTTTCGATGCTCGAGAACCCCAATGAGGATAGCCAGAGTGACGACTGGGAAACCCTGTCTGCGGGTGTGGTCTCGCTCGAGGGAAGCACCCTGCGGGTCGGCACCTTGCAGCTCGAGGTGATGCCGGGGCAGGAAATTAACGGTGTCGCCTTCGATTCAGCGTACTGGACCGAAGCGAGCACGGGTAAAGCATTTGACCTCAACCTCGACCCAAAGGAAGCGGGGTGAGAGCGCTCGAGCAGATGCCGATTGCAGGACGCGAACGGGTGTGTTGCTACATCACCCGAGGGCGCGAGCTTTTGGTCTTCGAGCACGACCAGAAATACGACGATGGAGCCGTGGGAATTCAAGTGGTGGGCGGCGGTGTGGATGAGGGCGAAACCCTCGAGCAAGCGGCCCTGCGTGAAACCTTCGAGGAATCTGGATTAGTGCTCGAGCAGGCGGTCTTTCTGGGCACGACCCGACGCGTGGTTATGGATTATTCATCACAGCCCGAGTGGGTTGGAAAAGTCGCAGTGCGGCACTATTTCTGGCTCGAGGCCCCACCGGAAACGCCGAATAGCTGGAGTCACACCGTCTCGAGCGGCGAGTTAGATAAGGGAATGGTTTTTCACCATCGGTTCGTGGCACTCGAGAATGTAGATTTGGTGTTTGAGATGGGGGAAATGCTCGAGCGTCTGAAAATGATTATGGAGTGTGGGTCTGGTGTAGACCTCCTCTTTCTTGGAGATGATTTAATAGGATTAATTGAATTGGAATTTGAACGTGATTCAATCTGTCATGGAACTATGTTAACTACCAATGAATTTGAGAAAATACGTCCTACGTTCAAAGAAGTTTATAAATGTATAAATTATAACGAAGCAAAAGGTATATTACTTCTTAGGGAATTATTTAGTCGTAATATTCGCCTTATTAATACTAGGGTTGGCAAACCCAATTCAGATTTCTTCTTTACTATTAGCAGGGATTCGGATTTAAGTGTTAGTGAGGTGTCGATGGTATATACTAACTTAGAAAATATTTGGGACAATATTAATTTAATGGAATCTGGCCTACACAGAGATTTTTTGATTTATTTGGCTGGAGCGCAAAGAGCACCTGCGACAGACCTTGAATATTGGTCATCGCTTTGACTGGAGCAAACTCATGAATGAACTGCCCAAATCCTACGAACCCCAAACCCTCGAGCTGCGCTGGGCCGCTAAGTGGAGCAATGAACCCTTCCGGGCCGACGCCACCAGTGGCAAGCCGCCCTACACTATCGTCATGCCGCCGCCTAACGTGACCGGGAGTATGCACCTGGGAACCGCGCTGGTGAACACCATCATTGACACCCTGATTCGGTACAAGCGCATGGCAGGCTTCGAGGCGCTGTACCTGCCCGGAACCGACCACGCGGGCATTGCCACCCAGGTTCTGGTCGAGCGCGACCTCAAGAAGGAAGGATTGACCCGCCACGACCTGGGGCGCGAAAAGTTCCTCGAGCGGGTGTGGCAGTGGAAGGAGCGCAGCGGGGGCGAGATTATGGGCCAGCTCAAGCGACTGGGCGCGTCTGCCGATTACACGCGGGAGCGCTTCACCCTCGATGCGGGCGTCTCGAGGGCGGTGCGTCACCAGTTCGTCAAGCTGTATCACGAGGGGCTGGCCTACCGAGGCGAACGCATCGTCAACTGGGACGTGGTGGCCCAGACCACGGTGAGCGACCTCGAGATTGACCGCAAAGAGCAAAAAAGCCAGATGCACACGCTCTCGTATAAGCTCGAGGACGCTTTGAGCGCAGCCAGCAACGGCGAGGCCGGAGAGATTCGGATTGCCACCCAGCGCCCGGAAACCATTTTTGCCGACGTGGCCATCGCGGTTCACCCCGAGGATTCGAGGTTCAGGCATCTGGTGGGTCAAAAAGCCCGAATCCCGCTGACGGACCGCTATATTCCTATTATCGAGGATGAGGCCGTGGAGATGGATTTCGGGGTGGGCGCGCTCAAAATTACCCCGGCCCACGACCCCACCGACTGGGAGATTGGCGCACGGCACAGCCTCGAGCACCCCAGCGTGATTGACCTGAGCGGCAACCTCAGCAACCCCGAACTCACGCCCGCCCAGTTTGTGGGCCTCGAGCGTTTCGCGGGCCGTAAAGCGGTGGTTAGGGCGCTCGAGGAATCCGGCGATTTGGTCGAAACCCTGGATTACAAGGTGGCACTGGGCATCTCGAGCCGCACCGGTTCGGTGGTGGAACCCATCGTGAGTACCCAGTGGTTCGTGCATATGAAGCCGCTGGCAGACCGCGTGCTCGAGGGGCTGGACAAGGGCGACATGACCCTGTACCCGGAGCGTCACCTCAAAATCAACATTGATTGGCTCGAGAATATCCGCGACTGGAACATCTCGCGGCAACTGTGGTGGGGCCACCAGATTCCAGCCTGGTTCGACGACGAGGGCAACATTTTTGTGCCCCCGCTCGAGAACCCCGACGCCGACCCGGTTCACCCCGAGGGAAAGCCACTCCACCGCGACCCGGACGTGTTCGACACCTGGTTCTCGAGCAACCTGTGGCCCTTTTCCACCTTAGAGTGGCCGAACACGGCCTCCGAGGATTACCGCAAGTTCTACCCCACCGCGCTGATGGTCACGGGCTACGACATCCTGTTTTTCTGGGTGGCCCGGATGCAGATGATGGGCTATCACTTCACCGGGAAGGCCCCGTTCAAGCAAATTCTGCTGCACGGCCTGTACCTGGACACGAAGGGTCAGAAGATGTCCAAGACCAAAGGAAACGGCCTGGACCCGCTCGAGCTGATAGACACTTATGGCGCGGACGCCTCGAGATTCGCGCTGGCTTACTTGGCCACCGGTGGGCAGGACATTCGCCACGACCCCAGAAGGTTCGAGCAGGGGCGTAATTTTGCCAATAAATTGTGGAACGCGGCTAGGTTTGTGATGATGAACCTGAGCGAAGCTCAGGAGCAAACGTCGAACGTCGAACGTCTGGGGGAAGCTGTGAACTCAGTGACGACCTCGAGCGCTAGCCAGCCCACCCTCTCACTCTCAAACCCTGTCTTGGACAAAGCGGCACTGTCTTGGCCCAACTTCAGCACCTCACGGGCTGGGCCGCCTATCGGGCCTGTCCGCCCAACCCTCACGCTTGCGGACCGTTGGATTCTCTCGCGCTTCAACGAAACCGTGAAGGTCGTGACCACGCAGCTCGAGGCCCTCGACCTGGGCGCGGCCATTCGCACCGCCTACACCTTCGCCTGGGACGAGTTCTGCGACTGGTACATCGAAGCAAGCAAGCCTGCCCTCAAAAGCGGAAACTCGAGCACCAGAGAGACCATTTTGAGCGTACTCGAGGGCATTCTCAAATTACTTCACCCGGTGATGCCGTTCATCACCTCCGAGATTTACGAATCTCTGGGCCACAAGCGCCAGATTGCGGTTCACAGTTGGCCCAAGTACGACCCCGCGCTCGAGGACGCCCAGGCCACCCATGCCTTTGACATTCTGCGCGACGCGGTGAACGCGGCCCGCAGCCTGAAGAGTGAATTAGGGGTGTCGCCACAGGAAAAGGTGAGTGTGGCGCTCGAGGGCGAGAACACTGCGCTGGTGCGTGAAAACGCCTACGTGGTGGAAGGCATTGCCCGTGTGAATCTGGTGCAGTCTCTCGAGGGCCGCACCCTGAGCTTCGTGACGCCGAGTGTGACGTTGAAAGCCGCGCTCGAGGGCACCGTGGACGTGCAGGAGTGGCTGGGCCGCTCGAGGAAAAAGCTATCCGAACTCGAGAAGCAGATTGCACAGGCCCAGGGGAAGCTCTCGAACGAGGGCTTCGTGAAGAACGCACCCGAAGATGTGCTCGAGGAGGAGCGCCGCCGGGTGGCCGACTTTACAGCACAGAAAGAACGGCTCGAGGGCGTGCTGGCCCAGTTTGAATGATTAGACTTCTTTCAGAAGTGGCAATAAGCAATGAGCAATATCTGACACGTCATAGGAATCGGACTTATGAAAGAGGTCAATTGCATGGAGAGGGAGGTGGTAAACTAAACTCATGAACCTGCTCGAGACCAGAACCACCGCGTCAGAGCTGCTCTCATCAGACTTGCCCTACCGCTTCACGGTGGAGCAGTTTACGGACATGCTCGAGTCTGGCGTACTGCCACAGGACGAACATTTTGAGCTGCTTGAAGGAGTGATTTATCCCTTGAGTCCCATCTTCGACGGTCATTACGCGGGCGTGACCCAACTTGTCAACGAGCTGATACTCAAACTCTCGAGCGCGGTGATGGTCTCGCCTCAAAATCCTATCGCTATCGGTGAGCGGCTCAGTTTTCCACAGCCCGATTTGACCGTCATCCGGCGTGAACGCTATACCGCCAAAATTCCCACGCCCGAAGAAGTGATTCTGGTGGTCGAGGTCAGCGACGCCACGCTGCTCAAGGACCGCAGCCTCAAGACTCCACTGTATGCCCGTCACGGAATTCCCGAATATTGGATTTTGGATGTTAAAGCTAACCGTCTCGAGGTGTACCGCGACCCTCACGGAGAGGAGTACCGCAGCAAGAAAATTCTGCTCGAGGGCGAGTTTGCCACCCTGCTCGAGTTCCCAGACGTTTTGATTCAGTGGTGGTGAGAAAAAGCTCGAGTTGAACCCGAAAGGGCGCACGGTAAGCGCCCTTTTTTCATGTCCGCTCGAGCCTTGTTACCCTCGAGCGTACGTCTAGACAAGATTACAATTTTGGTACTTTAAGAAGATTACAATTTCTATCACTTATTGTGAAGGGAGCCGGACATGAGCGACATCGAAACCTTAAAAAAAGCAAAACCTCCGTTTGAAGCCATCCTGGCCGACATTCACCGTTACTCGAGCGAGGGCATCGAGCAGATTCCCGAGGGTGAGCTGGATTTGTACAAGTGGTACGGCATCTATCCACAGCGGCCCCAGGAGGATAATCACCTGATGCTGCGGGTCAAAGTGCCGGGGGGCGCTCTGTCGGGTGATGCGCTGCGCGTGGTGGCCCAGATTGCCGACGACTTCGGACGCGGCTTCCTCGACGTTTCAGACCGTCAGGCGTTTCAGTTTCATTATCTTCGGCTCGAGAACATTCCCGAAATTTTTGATAGGCTCGAGGCCGTGGGGCTGCACACGCGTGGGGCCTGCGGCGACACCGTGCGGGCCATCATCACCAGCCCGATTGCAGGATTGGACGCCCGAGAAGTGTTCGATGTCGGTCCCCTCTCGAGAGAAATGGACGCCACCTTCTCCGGCAACCCCGACTATCAGGACCTACCGCGCAAGTACAAGGTCAGCATCACCGGAACTCCCCAGCTCGAGGGGATTCACCTCATCAACGACCTCAGCTTTCTGGCCCACGAGGTGAACGGCCCAGGCGGTCAAAAACGGGTGGGGTTTGATGTCTGGGTCGGCGGTGGCCTGGGCGCGGTGGCTTTCTTGGCCAAGCGTTTAGGCGTGTTCATTGCGCCCGAAGAGGTGCTCGAGGTGACGCACGCCATCACCAGTGCGTACCGCGACCACGGGTACCGCAAGAACCGCAAGCAGAGCCGCCTGAAGTATCTGCTCAAGGATTTGGGTCCAGAGAAGTTCCTCGAGATTGTGGAAATCGAATACTTGAAGCGCACTCTCGAGCGGGGACCCGCCGCGCCCGTGGCCCCCAACGGCGGGGTGGACGTGCTGGGTGTTAACCCACAGAAGGATGGTCGCTTTTACGTGACCGTGGCCACCACCGTGGGCCGCATCTCGCCCGATAAAGCTCGAGCGCTAGCCGACATCGCTGAAAAATACGGCAGCGGTGAGATTCGCACCACCGCGTACCAGAACATGCTGATTCCCAACGTGGCTGCTCCAGACCTGGAAGCCGTGACAAAGGCGCTCGAGGGCCTCGAGCTGGCTCCCAAAACCACCCTGCGCGGCACTACCATCGCCTGCACCGGGAACCAGTTTTGCAGGCTGGCCCTCACCGAGACCAAGGCCCACACCGCCTCACTGATTGACGCGCTCGAGAGCAAGTACAGCGCTCTGGACGTGCCCGTAACCATCAACCTGACCGGCTGTTCCAACGCCTGTACCCGCTATCAGGTCGCGGATTTGGGCTTCATGGGCGCAAATCACCTGGGCGAGGAAGTCTTTCAAGTTCACCTGGGTGGCTCACTCGGTCAGGCGCAGCGCCTGGGGGCCAAACTTAAAGGGCGCATCCCCGCCGAGCAGCTCACGCAGTACGTGGACGGCGTGCTCGAGCAGTTTGGGCGCGACAAGCAGCCGCTCGAGAGCTTCACCAATTTCGTGGACCGCATCGGAGGCGAGCACTTTTCGCCCGAAGTCATTTTGGCCCCCACTCCCGTAAAAGAGGCGGTCCTGGCATGAACGTACACTCGAGAGGGCAAGACGGGCAGGTCATGTGGTTCACCGGGCTTTCCGGTGCGGGCAAAACCACGCTGGTTTACGCGCTCGAGGGGAAACTGCTCGAGGCGGGACGCAAAGTGCAGATTCTGGACGGCGACTTGGTGCGCGAGAATCTGAGCAAGGGTCTGGGTTTTTCAAAGGAGGACCGCGACACCAACGTGCGCCGCATCGGGTTCGTGGCCGGGTTGCTGGCTCAGCACGGCGTGACCGTGTTGGTGAGCGCCATCAGCCCCTACCGTGACACCAGGGACGAGGTTCTGGCCACCTTTGCCCGCAAGCTCGAGGTGTTTGTAGACGCCAGCCTCGAGACCGTGACCGCACGCGATGTCAAGGGGCTTTACCTCAAGGCCATCGCTGGAGAAATTGCACACTTCACTGGGGTTTCGGACCCTTACGAGGCTCCTTTAAGCCCGGACCTGCACCTGCGAACAGACCGCTCGAGCGTGTCCGAGTGCGTCTCGAGGCTGCTGGGCGCGTTGGGTGTGCGCGAGGCCGTAGGCGCATGAACACCGCCCTGGAGGGTGTAGAAACTGCTCCTTTCACGCCCGAGACCTCCCCGCTCGAGGTCATAACGTGGGCACTCGAGACCTATCCAGACATTGCCATGCCCAGTGCCTTCAACCTGAACGGCGTGGTGCTGCTCGACTTGGCCGCTCGAGCTGGATACCGGGGCAAGGTTTTGTTTGTGGACACCGGCTATCACTTTCCGGAAACCTTGCAAACACGGGACGCGCTGGCCCAGCGTTACCCTCAGCTCGAGTTCAAAACCTTAAACGCGAATTTGCCGGACACCGCGCAGTATCTCGAGGATGTGGACGGCTGCTGCGCGGTTAGAAAGGTGGGGCCACTCAACGACTACCTCGAGCAGAGCGGGCCGAGCGCACTGCTCAACGCCCGCTCGAGGGAACAGGCCAGCACTCGAGCCGAGATTCCCTTTGTAGAAACCGGCAAGCGCACCCGTATCAACCCCCTGGCCCACTGGACCCGCGAAATGCTCGAGGCTTACGCGCTCGAGCACGACTTGCCCGTGAATCCGCTGTACTGGGACGGCTTTTTAAGTGTTGGTTGTTGGCCCTGCACAAGGGCGGTGCGCCCCGGCGAAGACGCTCGAGCGGGCCGCTGGGCCGGGAAAGGAAAAGTGGAATGTGGTTTATGGGTGGGGGAAAAAGCAGTTTGACCCAATCTTTTGTAGGGGCGAGTGGCGGCCTAGCCCGTGAGGTGCTGAAGTTAGGCCAAGACAGCAGTTCGCCCAACCCGCTCGAGCCAAAGCCTTCCTAAAACCCCAAATACTCGAGCCACACAATCAAACGAATAACACAGGAGCTAAAAAATGACCTCTTTGGTAATGAGTCCCCTTCCCACGCCGCTCGGCGGAACTCTGGTCAATGGAATCCTTGAGCGTGACCCTTCCGAGTACGCTCACCTGAGCATCCTGGACCTAAGTGCGCGTCAGTACGCCGACCTCGAGCTGATTGCCACCGGGGTGTACTCGCCCCTGAGCGGCTTTCTGGGTCAGGCTGATTATTTCAGTGTGATAGAGCGGATGCGGCTCTCAAACGGCACACCCTGGAGCGTTCCCATCACATTAGGCGTCTCGAGCAAGGATTCTGCACGTCTGAACGGCCTGATTGCCCTGAAATTTGAAGGCGAAATCGTGGGCACGCTCGAGATTTCAGAGAAATACGCACCCGACAAGGCACTCGAGTCCCGTGAGGTCTACCGCACCGAAGATGCCGAGCACCCCGGCGTGGCGGCCCTACTGGACAGCGGAGACGTAAATCTAGCCGGAGAAGTGAAGCTGCTCAAACTCTCGAGGGGAGATTACCCCGAGCACCACTACACCCCGCTCGAGACCCGCGAAATTTTTGCGGCACGCGGCTGGAAAACCGTGGTAGCCTTTCAGACCCGCAACCCCATTCACCGCGCTCACGAATACCTGCACAAGGTGGCGCTCGAGCAAGTGGACGGCTTGT
>Ga0209724_1002332_pt1 | contig 16264 bp, 17 predicted proteins | sample grotaG_FD_184143 | JGI IMG/M metagenome (GOLD analysis project Ga0209724, IMG submission 184143) | Glacier valley bacterial and archeal communities from Borup Fiord, Nunavut, Canada, to study Microbial Dark Matter (Phase II) -... | ecosystem: Environmental > Aquatic > Freshwater > Ice > Glacier ...
GTTGTCCTTCACAGAACTGGCAAAACCCGATTGTCATCACCGGTGCCGCCCGCCGCATCCCGCAATCGTGGAGTCGTGGGGTCGTGGGGTCGTGGGGTCGCGCCCGGATCAGCTTGGCGGCAACCAGGCCGCGGGCACCACGAAGCCGGGGTTGATGAGCGCAGTGATGCGGTGCACCCGCCATACGCCGTCGATGAACAGGTAGTCGGGCGCGAGGCCCTCGTCGCGGAACCCGAGGCGCTTCAGAACCTCGGCGCTGCGCGAGTTCTCGGGGCGGAAGGCGGCCTCGATGCGGTGCAGGTTCACGTGGGTCGAGAACATCTCGGCGATGGCGCAGCGCAGGGCCTCGTTCATGAGGGCCTGGCCTTCCAGCGCCTGGTCGAGCGCGTAGCCGAGACGGCAACTCTGAAACGGGCCGCGGACAATGTCCGAGAAGTGCACGCTGCCGACCACGCGGGTCGGGTCGCCGATGGGTTGCAACAGGTAGCGGCACGCCGTGCCATCGGCACAGGCCGCCGCGCTTTTGCGCAGGCGCTCGGCTTGCGCCGCCTCGGTGAAGAAGCTGTCTTCGACAGGGGGGTCCCAGGGCGCCAGGTGTTCGCGGTTGCGCCGGTGAAATTCGGCCAGCGCGGCCGCCAGCCGTTCGTCCGCGGCCACCAGCCGCAGGCGTGATGTGAGCAGGATAGCGGCGGGCGTCGTGGCTTCGGTCACAGCCGGATTACAGCACTCCGGCGAATGCCCGTGCCCGGCGCCGGCCAGCGTTCATCACGGTGCGTCCCTTGCCCGTCAGCCTCTCGGGCGCAGCCCGCCCTGCCCGCGAATACCCTTCGCCGCTGCCAGCGGCCCGGCAGTGCGGTAACTTCCTATGATGAACCACACCATCCTGCCGCACCCCCCGACGGCGTGGGCCCTGGCTTGGCGCCAGATGACGCGCGACCTGCGCGCCGGTGAATTGCGCCTGCTGGTGGTGGCGGTGATGCTCGCGGTGGCCGCGCTCACGGCGGTGGGCTTCTTCGCCGACCGCATCAACGGCGGCCTGGCCCGCGATGCGCGCCAGATGCTCGGTGGCGATGCCATCGTCGCCAGCGACCAACCGGCCCCCGCCACGTTCGCGGCCAAGGCGCACGCGCTCGGCCTCGCCACCGCCGCCACCACCGCCTTCCCCAGCATGGGCCGCGCACCCGACGCCAAGGGCGGCGCCTCGCGCCTCGTCACCGTCAAGGCCGTGAGCACGGCTTACCCGCTGCGTGGCCAGGTTCAGGTCAGCGCCGGTGCCGGCACACCCACGCTGCGCCAAGCCGGCGGCCCGGCGCCGGGCACGGTGTGGGTCGATTCGGCCGTGCTGGAAGCGCTGGGCTTGAACGTGGGCGACACGCTGCTGCTCGGCGATGCGGGCCTGCGCATCGCGCAGGTCATCATCGTCGAGCCCGACCGGGGCAGCGGCTTCCTGGCCTTTGCGCCGCGCGTGATGCTGAACGACGCCGACCTGCCGGCCACCGGCCTGGTGCAGCCCGCCAGCCGCGTCACCTACCGGCTCGCGGTGGCGGCGCCGGGTGCGAGCGACGCGCCGGTGCGCGAGTTCATCGATTGGGCCGAGGCGCAGGTCAAGGCGGGCGACCTGCGCGGCGTGCGCATCGAGTCGCTCGCCACCGGCCGGCCCGAGATGCGCCAGACACTCGACCGTGCCGCCAAGTTCCTGAATCTGGTGGCGCTACTGTCGGCCTTGCTCGCGGCGGTGGCCGTGGGCATTGCCTCGCGCGACTTCGCGAGCCGCCACCTCGACGACTGCGCCATGCTGCGCGTGCTCGGCCTGCCGCAGCGCACCATCGCATGGCAATACTTCCTCGAGTTCGGTTTCGTCGGCCTGATGGCCAGTGTGGCCGGCGTGGTGCTCGGCTTCTGCGTGCATTACGTGTTCATCCTGCTGCTGGCGGGCCTGGTGGATGCGGTGCTCCCTGCCGCCACGGCATGGCCGGCGCTGTTCGGCGTCGGCGTCGGCCTGACGCTGCTGATGGGCTTCGGCCTGCCGCCGGTGCTGCAGCTGGCCAGCGTGCCGCCGCTGCGCGTGATCCGCCGCGACGTGGGTGCCTTGAAGCCCGCGAGCATCGCGGTGCTGGCGTGCGGTGCCATCGGCTTTGCGCTGCTGCTGCTGGCCGTGGCCAGCGACCTGAAGCTCGGGTTGATTGCCGTGGGCGGCTTCGCGGTGGCTGTCGCGATGTTCGCGCTGCTCGCGTGGGTGGCGGTGACGCTGCTCAAGCGCGCCGTGCCCGAGGCGCACGGGCCGCGCTGGCTGGTTCTGGCCACGCGCCAGATCGCGGCGCGGCCGGCGTTCGCAGTGCTGCAGGTGTCGGCCTTGAGCGTCGGCCTGCTGGCGCTGGTGCTGCTCGTGCTGCTGCGCACCGACCTGATCGACAGCTGGCGCCAGGCCACGCCGAAAGACGCACCGAACCGCTTCGTCATCAATGTGCAGCCCGAGCAGGGCGATGCGTTTCGCAAGGCCTTGACCGATGCCGGCGTGAACCGCTTCGACTGGTTCCCGATGATCCGCGGGCGCCTCGTCGCCATCAACGAGGCGGTCGTCAAGCCCGACGACCTGCTTGATGAGCGCGCCAAACGCCTGCTCGACCGCGAGTTCAACCTCAGCCACGACGCGCAACTGCCCCCGCACAACCTCGTCACCGCAGGCCGCTGGCAGCCCGACGAGCCCGATGCCGTGAGCGTCGAGGAAGGCCTGGCGAAAACGCTTGGCCTGAAGCTCGGCGACCGACTTCGCTTCGACGTGGGCGGCACGGTTGCGCAGGGCCGCATCACGAGCCTGCGCAAGGTCGACTGGAGCTCGATGCGCGTCAACTTCTTTGTGATGTTCCCGACCCGCACGATGGCCGATGTGCCGCTGAGCTTCATCGCCGCCTACCGCGCACCCGAGGGCACGCCGCAGGCAGCGGGCTTCGACAACGCGCTGCTGCGCGCGTTCCCGAACATCACGAATGTGGACGTGTCGGCCGGCATCGCGCAGATCCAGAAGGTGCTCGACCAGGTCGTGCGGGCGGTCGAGTTCCTGTTCGGTTTCACGCTGGCCGCCGGGCTCGTGGTGCTGTTCGCGGCCATCACCGCCACCCGCGAAGCGCGCTCACGCGAGTTCGCCGTGATGCGCGCGCTTGGCGCCAGCGGCAAGCTGCTGGCGCAGGTGCAGCGCGCCGAACTGTTGGGCGTAGGCGCGTTGGCCGGCGTGCTGGCCTCGGCGGCCGCCATGGTCGTGGGCTGGGCGCTGGCGCGCTATGTGTTCGAGTTCAGCTGGAACGCGTCACCGTGGGTGCCACTCGCAGGGGGTGCGGCCGGCGCACTGCTGGCGCTCGGGGCAGGCTGGTGGGGCCTGCGCGAGGTGTTGCGCCGGCCTGTGGTGCAGACGCTGCGGCAGGCGGCCGACGTGTAGATCCGCATCCGGAGTTCAGTCGGCCCGCCTCATCCGGTGGCGGGCCATCAGGCCTTCGATGTCGAGCAGGATCAGCGTGTGGCGAGGGGCATACTCGGCGCCATGGCTACCCACCCGCCGCCGCCGGCAGTGCAACGAGCCGAGATCCGGGTGCTGCACCTCGAAGACTCGGAGCTCGACCACGAACTCACGCTCGCCCACATGGCGCGCGGGGGCTTGCGAGCCGAGGTGCGGCGCATCGACTCCGAGGCCGAGTTCCTGGCCGCGCTCGACGAGGACTGGGACCTGATCATCTCGGACTACAACCTCCCCGGCTTCTCCGGCCTGGTGGCGCTCGACCTGCTCAAGGCGCGCGGCCGCGATGTGCCGTTCATCCTGGTCTCGGGCGAGATCGGCGAGGAAACGGCGGTCGAGGCCATGCGCAACGGCGCCAGCGACTACCTGCTGAAGAACAACCTCTCGCGCCTGGTGCCGGCGCTGCTGCACGCGGTCGAGGCCACCGAGACCCGCCGCGCCCGCGTGCGCGCCGACCGCGAACTGGACGAATCGAAGCAGCGCCTGCGCGAGCTGGCGCAGCACCTGCAGACCAGCATCGAATCGGAGCGCAAGTCGATCGCGCGCGAGATCCACGACGACGTGGGCGGCTCGCTCACCGCGCTGAAGTTCGACCTCGCGTGGATCGCCCGCCACACCGATTCGCAGGACGTGCTCACGCGCGTGCATTCGGCGCTCGAGACGGTCACGCTGGCCATCGACTCCAGCCAACGCATCATGCACAACCTGCGCCCCGCGATCCTCGAACAAGGGCTGGTGGCGGCGCTGCAATGGATTGCCTCGCGCTTCGAGAAGCGCACCGGCATTGCCTGCGAGCTGCGCCTGCCGCACGAGAGCACGGTCGAGCTGCCGCCCGGTGTGCCGCTGGTGGCGTACCGCACCGCGCAAGAGGCGCTGACCAACATCAGCAAGCATGCGCAGGCGAGCCGCGTGCAGATCGACCTGGCGCTGGCCGGCGGCGTGCTCTCGCTCGAGATCAACGACAACGGCCGCGGCCTGAGCCCCGACGACCTGACCAAGGCGCGCTCGTTCGGCATTCGCGGCCTGCACGAACGCGCGGGCACCGTGGGCGGCTGGGTCGACCTGACCAGCAGCCAGAACGGCACCACGCTGATACTGTCGGTGCCGCTGGCGATGGGCTCGTCGGTGCAGGACTTCGTCGACACGCCTTCGCAGGCGCCGGGCGACACCGACGACCCGAGCCAGTGGGGTTCGTTGTGAGTTCGCCAATGGGGCGCTTTGTGAACATGCCAACCCAACCGCTGCTGCCATGATCAAGGTCTTTCTCTGCGACGACCATGCGCTCATCCGGCGCGGCATTCGCGACACGCTGTCCGATGCGCCCGACATCGAAGTGGTCGGCGAGGCCGGCGACTACGGTGAGCTGCGTACCTTGATGCGCGAGCACACGGCCGACGTGCTGGTGCTCGACATCAACCTGCCCGGCCGCAGCGGCCTGGACGTGCTGCATGTGCTGAAGGACGAAGGCACGACGATGCGCGTGCTGGTGGTCTCGATGTACCCCGAAGACCAGTACGCGATCCGCGCCTTGCGGGCGGGTGCCTACGGCTACGTCAACAAGGGCGGCGACCCGGCGCTGATCGTGGCGGCGGTGCGCACCGTGGCGCAGGGGCGCAAGTACGTGACGCCCGAGATCGCGCAGATGCTGGTCGAAAGCCTGACCGCGCCGCAGGTGGCCAACGCGCACGAGAAGCTGTCGGACCGCGAGTTGCAGACGCTGGTGATGATCGCCTCCGGCAAGCGCCTATCGGACATCGCCGAGGCGCTGATGCTGTCACCCAAGACCGTGAGCGTGTACCGCGCCCGCGTGCTCGAGAAGCTGGGCCTCACGAACAACTCGGAGATGACGGTCTACGCGATCCGGAACGGCCTGGTCGGCGAGTGATGGGGCACCCGGCGCCGCGAGTACGCGGCGCCACCCGCCGGGCGGGCCGCCGCCCGGCGGGTGGCGGCCCGGCGCTCGGCCGGCGCGCGTTGATGGTCAGCTCGTCGCCCTGCGCCGCACGCACTCCAGGTATTTCTCCCCATCCGGCGGCAGCCCGCTGCGCTGCGAGGCCCAGACCATCTCGCCCAGGCACTCCATCACCTCGTGGTGCGCCGCGTGCAGCGAGCCGCGCTTGGCGGCGAGCAGCTCCACCGCCTGCTTGATGCCGCGCGGCTGGTCGATGCCGATCTGCTCGCTGATCGACAAGTGCATCGACAAGTGCAGGAACGGGTTGGTGCGGCCAGCCTCCACGTCGTACACCGCCGCCAACGCGGCTGCCAGGTCGGCCAGCTCGGCGTGGTGCTCGGGGTGCTCGGTGATCCAGTCGGCTGCGGCCGCCTCCATCGGCGTGAGCGGGGCAGCCTCGGTGAGCTTGCGGTGGGTCTCGCAAAAGAAAGCCCGCACGTCATTCTGGGAGGGAGCGAACATCCCACAATTGTGTGCCGAGGCCGACACTTTTCTCAGCTGTCCCTCTCACCTTCACGGAGCAGCAACTGCTGCCAAGCCCATGAACACCACCACCGAAGCGCTCTTCGACGACGCCCGCACCCACAACGGCTTCAGCGCCGAGCCCGTGCCCGAGGCCACCTTGCGCGCGCTCTACGACATGCTGAAGTGGGGCCCGACTTCGGCCAACTGCAGCCCGGCGCGCTTCATCTTCGTGACCACGCCCGAGGCCAAGGCGAAGCTGCTCGACGGCATGGCCCCCGGCAACGTCGAGAAGACGCGCGCCGCGCCGGTGACGGTGATCGTCGGCATGGACATCGCGTTCTACGAGAAGCTGCCCCAACTCTTCCCGCACACGGACGCCAGGTCGTGGTTCGTCGGCAACCAGCCGATGATCGACGCCACCGCCTTCCGCAACAGCAGCTTGCAAGGCGGCTACCTGATCATCGCCGCGCGCGCACTCGGTCTCGACTGCGGGCCGATGAGCGGCTTCAACCCCGCGAAGGTCGACGCCGACTTCTGGGCCGGCACCACGGTGAAGACGAACTTCATCTGCAACCTCGGCCATGGCGACACCAGCAAACTGATGCCGCGCAGCCCGCGGCTGACGTTCGACGAGGCCTGCCGTATCGCGTGAGTTCCAGGGGGGGTCTCGCCAGCAACGCGCAGCCGCCGCCAGCGCCGCCATCAAGCCGCGTCGTCGCCCCGGCTCCACCCGCCGCGCGCCTTGCGCTGGGCCGCTTCAGCGCGTTCTTGCGCCAGCAACTGGTCGAGCTGCTGGCGGCCTTGCTTCGCGGTGGCGATGAACTTCGCCTCGTCTTTTCGGTGCGGGGCCATCTCTTCGAGTTGCTCGATGGTGTGGCGCCGAAAGCGCAGTGCCAGCGTGCGGGCTTCGTGCGGCTCCCAGCCCATCAGCTCCAGCACGCTGCGGGCGCTCATCAGGGCCGAGTCGAGCGTTTCGCGTTCGACCAGCGTGATGCCGAGGTCGCGCAGCTCGTAGTAGTGCTGCACGTTGCGCGCGCGGGCCACGATGGTCAGGTGCGGAAAATGTTCACGCACGAGCCTGGCCACCTCGACGCTCTGCTTCGGGTCGTCGATGGCGATCACGATCACGCGTGCCTTGTCGGCCCCGGCCGTGCGCAACAGGTCGAGCCGGCGCGCGTCGCCGTAGAACACGCGGCCGCCGAACCTGCGCACCACCTCGATCTGGTCGGCGTCGTGGTCCAGCACGGTCAGCGCCACGCCGTTGGCCTGCAGCAGCCGGCCCATGATGCCGCCGTAGCGGCCGAAGCCGGCGACGATGACGGGTGCCTCCTGCGCTTCGCTGATCTCGGGCATGTCGGTCTTGCTGCGGGCCAGGCGCGGCGCCAGCCAGCGGTCGGCGGCCACCAGCAGCAGGGGCGTCAGCAGCATCGAGATCGCCACCACGGCGACCAGCAGCGAGCTGACGGGCGCGGTGATCACGCCCGCCTGCGCGGCGGTCTGGAACACCACGAAGCCGAACTCCCCGCCCTGCGCCAGCAAGATGACGAACACCGGCCGTTCCGGCCCGGGCAAGGGCATCACGCGCGCCATGCCCCACAGCACCAGCGCCTTCAAAACGAGGAAGCCGATCACGAGCGCGGCAATCAAGCCGGGCCGGTCGAGCACCACGCGGAAGTCGATGCTCATGCCGACCGCGATGAAGAACAGGCCGAGCAGCAAGCCCTTGAACGGCTCGATGTCGGTCTCGAGTTCGCGGCGGTATTCGCTCTCGGCGAGCAGCACGCCGGCGAGAAATGCGCCCAATGCCATCGACAGGCCGACGAGTTGCATCAACGCCGCCGTGGCCACGACCAGCAGCAGTGCGGCAGCGGTGAATATCTCGGGCGTCTTGCTGCGCGCGATCCAGTTCAAGGCGGGGCGCAGCAGCAAGCGGCCGCCGAGCACGATGGTCGCGATCACTGCCAGCGCCTTGGCCGCGTCGAGCCAGGCATTGCTCTCGGCAGCGTGCGGGCCGGCGGACACCGCCATCAACGGCACCAGCGCCAGGATCGGGATGGCGGCCACGTCTTGCAGCAACGCGACACTGAGCACGCTCTGCCCCGAGCTCGTGGCCATCAGGTTGCGTTCGGCGAGCACAGCCAGGCCGATGGCAGTGGACGACATCGCCAACCCCAATGCGCCCACCACGGCCAGCCGCCAGTCGACCCCCAGCGCGAGTGCTGCGCCCACCATCAGCACGGCCGAGCCGAAGAGCTGCACGCTGCCCCAGCCGAAAATCGGTTTGCGCAAATCCCACAGGCGCTTCGGCTCCAGCTCCAGGCCGACGAGGAAGAGCATCAGCACCACGCCGAATTCGGCGAAGTGCAGCATATCGCTCGGCTCGGTCACGAACTTCAGCCCCCACGGGCCGATGAGAATGCCCGCCCCCAGGTAGCCGATGATCGAACCCAGGCCGAGGTACTTGGCGATGGGCACCGCGACGACCGCCGCGCCGAGGTAGATCAAGGTGTCGATGAGCCAGCTGCTGTGCTCCATCACAGGGCCTCGGCCGAGGGGTTGAGGGTCGGGTTGGCCGCGTCGTCGTCGGGCCGCGCGTCGGTGGGCACGACGGCGCACAGCACCTCTTCCAGCTCGGCCAGCTCGGGCCAGTCGGGGTGGCTGGCCAGGCGCTGCGCGAACATGGCTTCGTGCACCTGCACTTCCACGTCGTCCACCTTGTGCGCGCCGTGCAGCAGCAGCGGCGGCAGGAAGCGCATGCCGCACAGCGCGGCGGTCTGCTCGTAGGGCGGCAGGAAGGCATCGAAGCGGTAGCGGTTGTAGCTCTCGGGGTGGTACGAGTCTTCCGGCCCGCCGGTGGTGGCCACCAGCCACAGGTCTTTGCCGTGCAGCGCGTTGCCGCCCGGGCCGTAGGCCCAGCCGAAGGCCAGCACCTCGTCGACCCACAGTTTCATCAGCGGCGGCATGCTGTACCAGTGGATCGGGTGCTGCCACACGACGAGCCGCGCGGGGGAGAGCAACGCCTGCTCGGCGGCCACGTCGATCAGGTAGTCGGGGTAGAGCGCGTACAGATCGCGCACCACGATGCGCGGGGCGTTTGCCTGTCCCTCGGCCAGCGTGGCGGCCTCGCGGGCACGCTTCATCAGGCGCCGGTTCACACGCGAGTCCTGCATCTGCGGGTGCGCGGTGATCACGAGCACATCGGGGCCGGCAGGCGTGGGGTTGAGCGGCATGGGCAGCGTGGTGGGTTGTCGGCGAAGTCGCTGGTTAGTCTTGATGGTGCGTGGCGCGAGGGCGCCGGTAACATAACCCGAAACACAGCCCAGGGCGCGGGAGGTTCGCATGCCGGTGATCGTGGTGGCCAATCCGAAAGGCGGCGTCGGCAAGAGCACGCTCGCAACCAACCTCGCCGGTTACTTCGCGTCGCGTGGCCACGCCGTGATGCTGGGCGACGTGGACCGCCAGCAATCGGCCCGCACCTGGCTCGGCCTGCGCCCCACCGGCCTGCCGCGCATCAGTACCTGGGAGACGACGCACGACGACATCGTGCGCCCGCCCAAAGGCACCACGCACGTGGTGCTCGACACGCCGGCCGGCCTGCACGGCAAGCGCTTCGACGACGTCATGAAGATCGCCGACAGGCTGCTGATCCCGCTGGGGCCGAGCATCTTCGACATCCACGCCACGCACGCGTTCTTCCGGCAGGTGGCGAGCCACAAGCGGGGCGACCGCGTGAGCGTGGGCGTGGTGGGCATGCGCACCCGCGAAGGCACCATTTCGACCGACCAGCTGCGCGGCTTTCTGGGTGGCACGGGCTTGTCGCTGCTGGGCTTTCTGCGCGACACGCAAAACTACGTGCATTTGGCGGCTCACGGCCTGACGATGTGGGACGTGGCCTCCGCGCGCTTCGAGCGCGACCTGGAACAGTGGCAGCCGATCACCGCCTGGGCCGATTCCTGAAGCGCTCTTTCCTTCCCCGTGAGAACCAAGCATGAAGACGTTTGAACACCTGATCGAGATGCAGGCGATGGTCGGCCAGAACATCGGCACCAGCGAATGGATCAACGTGACACAAGAGCGCGTGAACCTGTTCGCCGATGCCACCGGCGACCACCAATGGATTCACATCGACCCCGAGCGCGCCGCGAAAGGGCCCTTCGGCACGACCATTGCACACGGCTTTCTGACCCTGTCGTTGCTGCCCGAAATGAGCGCCTCGGCGATGGAGGTGCTCGACACGCGCATGGGTGTGAACTACGGCTTGGGCAAGGTGCGCTTCCCGGCCCCGGTGCCGGTGGGCAGCCGCCTGCGCGGGCACTTCAAGCTGACGAAGTACGAGCCGCTCGACGGCGGTGCGCAGCTGACCGTGGAAGTGACGATGGAGCGCGAAGGCAGCGACAAGCCGGTGTGCGTGGCCGAGTCGCTGGCGCGGCGGTACACATGAACTTTCGACAACACCGCGGCCACCCCCCAGCTTGAGCGCGGGCAACCTCAGAACACCGTTTACGATGCGTCACCCAAGGAGTACCCCGCCATGAAGGTTCTGCTGATCGACGACCACCCGCTCATCCTGAGCGCGTTGCAAAGCGTCATCGAGGGCCTGGGCAGCGACACCACCGTGGTCGGCGCCGGCAGTGCCCGCGAAGCGCGTGACACGCTCAAGGCCGACGACAACTTCGACCTCGTGCTGCTCGACCTGCACCTCGGCGACGCCGACGGCTTCGACGTGCTCACCGACCTGCGCAGCAAGTACCCCGCGCTGCCGGTGGTGGTGGTCTCGGCCAGCGACCGCAGCAGCGACGTGATCCGCGCCATCGATGCCGGTGCCATGGGTTTCGTGCCCAAGCGTGCCAGCCATGAAACCCTGTTCGAGGCGCTGCACATGGTCATGTCCGGCGGCATTTACGTGCCGCCGATGACCATGGGCTCGGAGCCGGTCGCACCCAAGCTCGACGGCGACACCGTGCCCAGCGTGCTGCGCCGCGTGCGCGACCATGCCGACGACAGCGGCTTTCAAAGCGGCGGTGCCAAGCCGGTGATGGCCGACGTGGGCCTCACGCCGCGCCAGACCGACGTGCTGGCGCTGCTGCTCAAGGGTTACTCGAACAAGCTGATCGCCCGTGAACTGAACCTCTCGGTCGAGACCGTCAAGGACCACGTGGCCGCCGTGCTGCGCGCGCTGAACGTCAGCTCGCGCACGCAGGCCGTGCTGGCCGTGAGCCAGATGGCGAACCAGGGCGGGCTGCAGGCCTGGCGCACCAGCGTTCGGCCCCCGGTGCGCTGATGCAGCGCGCGCCCGGCCCCCTTGCCGCGGTGCCGGGTCAGACCGCCCCGCCCGCACCGCAGCCGCAGCCGCAGCCGAGAATCTCCGCCCAGCGCGCGCTGGCGTCGCTCACCGAGGTGGTGCAAACAACGTTCGACTACATGCCCGCCACGCTGTCGGGCTACTTTGCCGGCGTTTGCGTGGTGATCGTGCTGTTCTGGGCCAGCGCCCCCGCCACGCTGATCACCGGGTGGTTGATCGTGTGGGCGCTGATGGGTGCGGGCCGCTTTGCCGTGTGGCAGCAGTACAAGCGGGCGCGGCCGGTCACGCAGCCCGAGTGGCTGCGCTGGCGCCTGCGCTCGAACATCGGCTCGCTGGCGGCGGGCGCACTGTGGGGCGCGACCGGCTGGCTGTTCTTCGGCCACGGCGACGGCCTGCAACTCACCGGCCTCGTCATCATCATCTACACCTTCAGTGTGGCTGGCGTGCCGGTGCTGTCGATTCAGCCGCTCATCTACATCGGCTATGCCGTGCTGTGCCTGCTACCGCTGGTGGTGCGCATTGCGCTCGTCGGCGACAACGAACATTACCTGCTCGCGGGCGAGTTGCTGCTGATCATCAGCCTGACCATCGTGCTGGCCAACACCTACCGGCAGGCGCTGCAACGCATCATCGAGCTGAAGATCCAGGGCGACGAAATGGCCGCGCAGCTGCGCGTTGAAACCCAGGCCGCCGACGAAGCGCGCCGTGCCGCCGAGATCGCCAACCGCGCGAAGACGCAGTTCTTCACCGCGGCCAGCCACGACCTGCGCCAGCCGCTGCACGCCATGGGCCTGTTCGCCGAGGCCCTGCGCCAGCGTGTGCACGAACCCGAGGTGGCGCAGCTGGTGAACAGCATCAACGAATCGGTCGACGCGCTCGAAGGCCTGTTCTCGGAACTGCTCGACATCACTCGCATCGACACCGGCGGCATCGAGGTGCACGAGCAGCACTTCGAGGTCGGCGACATCTTGCGCAAGCTCCGCCTGCACTTCGAGCCTGCCGCGTTCGAGAAGGGCCTGACGCTCCGCCTGCGCGGCGGCCGCCACGTGGTGTTTGCCGACCCGCTGCTGGTGGAGCGCATCTTGCGCAACCTCGTCTCCAACGCCATCCGCTACACCAACGACGGCAGCGTGCTCGTCAGTTGCCGCCGCCAGGGCGAGCGCGTGCTGCTGCAGGTGTGGGACACGGGCGTGGGCATCCGCGAGCCAGAGCAGAAGAAGATCTTCGATGAGTTCTACCAGGTGCCCGGCGGCCGCGTGGTCGACCCGGAGCAGCGCAAGGGCCTGGGCCTGGGGCTGGCCATCGTGAAACGCCTGGCGCAGCTGATGAACGCGCCGCTCGGCCTGCGCTCGCACCCCGGCCGCGGCACCGTGTTCACGCTCGAACTGCCGCCCGGCAAGGCACCGCGCGCACCGGCGCAAATGCTGCCCGGCAAGGGCCCCGTGGGCATCACGCTGGCTGGCAGGCTGATCGTGATCGTGGAAGACGAGCCGGCCGTCCGCGCCGGGCTGGAGGTTCTGCTCAGGGGCTGGGGTGCCGGCATCAAAGCGTTCGAGAGCGTGGCCGAAAGCGCCGCCTGGGCCGCCACCTGCGACCCGGAAGTCGTGCAGCCGGACCTGCTGATCGTCGACTACCGCCTGGAAGAAGGCCGCACCGGCGTCGATGCAATCACGGTGCTCCGGCAGCGCTTCGGCTCGAAGGTACCGGCGATTCTGGTGACCGGCAGCACGATGACCGGGCACGAGAAGGACGCGCAGGTGCATGACTTCCACCTGCTCATCAAGCCGGTGGTGCCGAACAAGTTGCGGGCGATGATTGCGTTCAAGTTGGGGGTGAAGGTGGCGGGGTGAGGTGGGGCAACCTCAAACCCGATCGTCGCCAAGAACGCGCTCCGACGCCATCTTCTGGCAAGGCACCCGTCACCTCACCCATGTCTGTCATCGAACCTTCGATCCTCCCCGCCTCGTCGCTCTTGCAAGCTTACGGCGCGGGCAGCGGCTACGCAGACTGCTTCGTCACCGAACTGGCGGGTGCCACCACGCTGGAATCGTTCGTCGAGGCGTTCTACACCTCCCCGCTTTTCAAGGTGGAACGGGCCATGCTCCGCTGGCTCGCGTCGAGGCCGTCTTCCGATCTGGACGCTCGAGATCTCGCTACGGGCGCAAGAACCATGTTTGCGGCGTGGAGCGTTGAAGCCCGAAGTTCCGACCAGTTGCTGCTGGCCGACTTCACCGGCCGCACGCGGTCGTGGTTGATGGTCGAGCCGTTCGAGTCGCCCGCGCGTACGCGCGGCACCCGGCTCTATTTCGGCTCGGCGATCATGCCGCGCAGGGACAAGCGCGCGGGCAGGGAGCACATGGGCTGGGCATTCCACGCCCTGCTGGGCTTTCACAACTTGTATTCGCGCATGCTGCTCCGTTCGGCTCGCACCATGCTGAAGCGTCAGGCTTGAACGGTCAGCGATGCGGCGCGGACGAACGGATTCGGGTTGGCTACCATGCATGTGTGAGAACAACGACTCCTTGGAGGTCTCGAGCATGAGCGTCGGAGAAGTCCGGAAGTTGGGACATGGCCATCCAGAACCGAAGCAACCCGTGCGCCGGCAGGGCCTACCCCATCTCGATCTTGAGCACGACGGCTGACGAACTGAGCTTCAGCATTGATCGCGCCAACACCCTTGCGGGTTGCCCGCACGGGTTGGCCAAACTCAGGGAGGTCGATGACAAGACGCTCGAGGGCGAGTTCGATCAGATCAAGCTCAAGCCGATTCGACAGTAGGTTGCCGGTGAACTTGCAGGAGTTCGTCGTTTCCCTCGTTGAGGGCAACATGTGCGCCGGGTCGTTTCACGGCTCGTGACCTGGCGCGGGCCTATAGTGGCCCGGCGGTGCGAACCGCCCGCTCCCATTCATCGAAAGGTGTCCCATGACTGCAATCGAGATCGCAAACCAGCTAGTGGCGTTGTGCCGGCAAGGCAAGAACGCCGAAGCGAAGGCGATGTACGCGGAAGACGCCGTGAGCGTCGAGGCCATGGCGCTGCCAGGCGCGCCGGCCGAGACGCGCGGCCTGGCGGGCATTCGCGCCAAGGGCGAGTGGTGGAGCGCCAACCACGCCATTCACTCAGCCGTCGTTGCGGGGCCCTGGCCGCTTGGCGACAGGTTCATCATCGGCTTCAAGTTCGACGTGACGGTCAAGGCGTCGGGCCACCGCATGACGATGGAAGAGATGGGCCTGTACACCGTCGCCGGCGGCAAGATCGTGCGCGAGGAATACTTCTATTCCGGCGGCGGGTAAGCGCCTGCCGCAGGCGCCTCAGGCCGGCGTGTACGCGAGCCGCACATAGATCGGCGCAAAGGCTTCGGCCTGCGTCACTTCCAGCAAATGCTCGCGCGCCAGTTCGAGCAGCGCGATGAAGGTGACGACCAGCACCTGCGGCCCGCGCGTCACGTCGAACAGGTCTTCGAACATCGCGAAGCGCCTGCCTTGCAGCGCGCGCAGCACGATGCTCATGTGCTCGCGCACACTCAGTTGCTCGCGCGTGATTCGGTGGTGCTGGGTCAGCTTGGCACGCTTCAGGATGTCGGCCCAGGCGGCGCGCAACTCGTCGGCATCGACATCGGGAAAACGCGGCGCGATCGACTGCTCGATCACCACCTGCGCGCGCAGGAAGTCGCGTCCGAGCAGCGGCAGCGCGTCGATGCGCGCGGCCGCGAGCTTCATCTGCTCGTACTCGATGAGCCGGCGCACCAGCTCTGCACGCGGGTCTTCCGGCTCAGCGCCATCGAGGCTCTTCTTCGGCGGCAGCAGCATGCGCGACTTGATCTCGATCAGCATCGCCGCCATCAGCAGGTAGTCGCTGGCGAGCTCGAGGTTGGTCTTGCGGATCTGCTCGACATACGCCAGGTACTGGCGCGTGACGCTCGCCATCGGGATGTCGAGGATGTTGAAGTTCTGCTTGCGGATCAGGTACAGCAGCAGGTCGAGCGGGCCCTCGAACGCTTCGAGGAACAACTGCAGCGCATCCGGCGGGATGTACAGGTCGGTGGGCATCGAGAACAGCGGCTCGCCGTAGAGGCGGGCCACGGCGATGTTGTCGACAACAACCGGGCCATGCGGCTCGAGCGCTTCGTTCGGGGCACGCATGCCGAGTTCAGACACCTCCGGTGCCACCACGTCATCGCTCATGGCTTGCGGCGCGTTGTGGGTCAGCCCTTGGTCTGGTAAACGTAGGGCTGTTGCGGCACGGTGCCGTCCTGGTACTCGGCCTGGGCCTCGCGGTCGATGCGCTTGTCCCACAGCAGGGCGCGGCCCTGGCGTTGTTCTTCTTCGAGCGTGGGCTTGTTGGCTTTCAGCGTGCTGATGAACGACGTGACGTCGGAGGTGTAGGCTTTCCAGAACAGCGGCATGGGTGGGAGCGCTCGTGCGGCGGTCTCTGAATGGTGAATGTCGATTTTAACGGGGATGACGATGCAGAAGAACTCTGGCGTTTCACCGCGCGTGTGGGTGCTTGGGTCGATGTTTTCTGCGCCGGTGTTGGCGCTCTTGGCCGCCTGTGACCCGCAGCGCATCTCGGAACTCGAAGAAGGCGTTGCGACCGAGGCCGATATGCGTGCCAGGTTCGGCGAGCCCGCCGCGGTCTACACCGACGAGATCGGCAGCCGCACCTTCGAGTACCCGCGCCAGCCGGCAGGTCAGGTGAACTACATGAGCAGATCGAGGTCTGGGACTGGCGCTTTGCGGAAGGCAACGAGGCCCGTCTGTTCTCGCTGACGTTCGACAGCGACGGGCGCGTCACGGGCACCGGCACGGCGATCGACGAGGTGATGCCGGGCGGCGACAAATCGTAGAGCTGTGTTGAGGCCGGGCGTCAAGCCCAGGCTCACGCCTCCACGCGCCGCAGCGCCTGCCCGTCTCTCAGGAAGCCGTGCGGCTCACCCATCACCCAGCGGGCCAGCTCGTCCATGCGGGCGGTGCCTACTTCGAACGCCGGGAACTCGACCGTCACGGTTGCGAAGCCGTCGAGGTTGATCAGTTCGAAGC
>Ga0209724_1002336_pt1 | contig 16257 bp, 11 predicted proteins | sample grotaG_FD_184143 | JGI IMG/M metagenome (GOLD analysis project Ga0209724, IMG submission 184143) | Glacier valley bacterial and archeal communities from Borup Fiord, Nunavut, Canada, to study Microbial Dark Matter (Phase II) -... | ecosystem: Environmental > Aquatic > Freshwater > Ice > Glacier ...
CCATGTCGGGCGGGGTTGGGGTAAAGGACTATGGCTGAACAAGATCAGAAGCAGGAAGAAGAAGGAGCATTGCGGTGCGCCAACCACCCGGCTACTACAACCTACATCCGCTGTTCTCGCTGCGAGAAACCAATCTGCACGCGCTGTATGTACCCCACGCCAGTAGGCTACCGTTGCGCCGAGTGCTTCAACCCGCAGGTTGCGCCCATGTATAAGCTCGACACTAGCAGGCTGCCGCTGGCAATCGCGGCTGGGCTGGGGGTGGCGGTAGCGGGCGGCATCTTCTGGGGCTTCTTTCCACAGTTCGCGTTCTGGGCTGCCTTGCTGATGGGCTTCGTGATCAGCGACGTGATCGGGCGGTTTGCCAACCAGAAGCGTGGCCCGGTTTTGCAATATAGCGCAGTCGCCGCTGCGGTATTCGGCTTCGTCGTCGCCCTACTGGTCTACTCGCTGCGAACTGGTGTCGGCTTCGACCGCCTGCTCAGCACCGCTACCCGCTACGGTTTGAACGGCCCTAACAACATTATAGACCTGTTCCACCTGCTACTGCTTGGCCTCGTCTGCTTTATGTGTTGGGTGAGGCTGCGCTAATGGAGGCTGACCTGCTCCGTCTGCCCGCCCAGTGGGCCGGGAAGCGCGTACTGGTCGTTGGGGATGTTACGCTCGACGAGTATGTGTACGGCAGGCCGACCAGCATCTCCCGCGAAGCCCCGGTTGTCGTCCTCGAATACAGTAGCCGTGAGTACCTGCCTGGTGGCGCGTGTAGCCCCGCCTGCACAATCCAGTCGCTCGGCGGCGTGGCCCAGATGCTCGGCGTAGTCGGCGAAGACCCCTCGGCGGTGGCCCTGCGCGAATGCTTGCAGCACTATGCCGTGCTGACCGATGCGCTAGTGATCGACCCTACCCGCCCCACTACAACCAAAACGCGCATCTGCGCCCAGCGTAGCTCCTCTCGCCTCTCGGTGCAGCAGGTAGCCCGCATCAATGTACTAGATCGCTCGCCCCTCAGCCCTGTGGTGGAGGATCAGGTACTAGCCCGGCTTGAGGAACAGCTACCACTGGCCGATGCGGTGTTGGTCAGCAACTATATGCTGGGCATGATCAGCCAACGGGTGGTGGATGCAATCCGCTGGCTGGGCCAGAAGCAGGGCAAGTTGTTGACGGTGGACTCGCAGGGCGACCTTAGCCGCTTCACTGGCTACGATCTGGTCAAGTGCAACCAGCCTGATGCCGAGGCTGCCTTGCGTCGCCCGCTCGTTGACGAGGAAGACTATCGGCTCGGCCTGCGCCAGCTAGCCAGCGACTTGCAAGCCCGGCGGGTGATGATCACGCGGGGGGAGGATGGCAGTTCGGCCTTGGAACGCGACGAGGCAGGCGATTGGCAGTATCACCACTTCCCAGTGCCGACCCGCAGCGAGGTGCTGGACGTGACCGGCGCGGGCGACTCGGTGATTGCAGTCCTCACCCTGGCTCTGGCGGGCGGCGCAACCTTCGCCCAGGCAGGCGCACTAGCCAACTACGGTGCGGGCGTAGTAGTGCGCCGCTGGGGTAACATTCCGCTCACCCTCACTGCCCTCACTGCTGCCCTCAACGAAGAAGCCAGCTAAGCACAGCTCGGCTCAGGTTGCCTAGTCCTCTTTACCCTCCAACTGGTGGGCGAGGGTGGTCAGTTGGCGGGCAACAGCAGCGTTCTGGAGGCTGCCAGTGGCAGTTTGGGTAGTAGATGTTCCCAGGTCGCTGATCAGGCTGGCAACCTGCGCCGAGGCAGTACGCTGCTGCTGGGTGCTGGTGGAGATGCTATGCACCTGGCTATTGGCTGTCGCCACCAGGCGAGCGATGCGGTTCGCTGCCTCCCCAGCTTTGCGGGCGAGGGCAGAACCCTGCTGGGCCTGCTCCCGTCCGTTGCTGGTCGCCTGAGCAGTAGCGTGGTTGGCGCGCCGCAGTTCGCTGATCAGGGTGCGGCTCTGCTCGGCCCCGACGCGTGCCTCCTCTGCCAGTCGCTCTACCTCGGCAGCCACTACGGCGAAGCGGCGGCCATGCTCCCCCGCCCCGGCTGCCTCAATCGTCGCGTTGAGCGCAAGCAGCTTGATTTCGTCAGCGATGTCGTTCATCCGCTCGGCGACCGCTTCGATGTCCTGCGCTCGTTCGCTGAGGATAGCAACCTGGTTGGCGATCTCGGCTACCTGGCCGCTGATGCCAGTTAGCGAGGAGAGGGCTTCGCTGATCGTGTTGGCCGCAGAGCGCGTCTCCTTCTCGGCCTGTTCTGCGCTAGAGGCGGCCTGGCTGGCGAGGTTGGCGATCTGCTCGGCAGCGGCACTTAGTTCGTGTACGGTAGTGGTGATCGTGGTTGCGGCGGTTGCCTGCTGGGTGGTAGTCGCCAGTTGCTGGCGGGCATTGCTATCCACTTGATCGGCCAGCCTGGTCACGCTGCCCGCGATCTCCAGCCGCTCGCTGCTGATCGTGCTGATCTGGCTGTTCGCTTCTAGTAGGGCGTGGGTGCGGGCATTCTGCTGCTGGTTGAGGCGCAACGCACTGGACTGGCTGAAGGCACTGATTGCCGCCACCCCCAAGAAGCTACTGCCGCTGATCGCTAGTAGGAGTGCAAAGACGATCCAGACTGAGCGGGCCATGTTGCTGTTCGTGCCATTCTGGATCAGGAAGTTGGTGACGTAATCGCTGACCGACACGCTGGCGATGGCGGCGACTAGCAAGCTACTGCGCGCCCGTAGTAGCAGCCCCGCGATCAGCACCGCCGCCACAAAGTAGATGCCGTTGACCGTGCAGCTAAGGATGTTGTAGCGGTTGAGGCTGTCCCTACCAGCCGCATGGCTGAAGATCGGTAGGGCATTGCTAACCACCAGCAGGCTGGTAAGCACAAAGACGATGGTCGAAGCCGAGAAGTCAAGTGGCAGCGACTTGAAACCGATTAGCACGCTTGCCACTGCCAGCAGCGGCACCACGACTGTCGCCAATTGCAGCAGTGCATTGCTGCTCCCCCCGCCCAGGATTGCGGTCAGGCCAAAGAGGAAGACGTAGACTGCGAGTAGTGCCGCCACTGTGATGCTCAACCGCCAGACGAGCAAAGCCTGGCGCGCCTGGTAGAGATCGTCGTTCGCGCCTTGCGCTACTGCGCCCCGCTGCGAAATCAGGCCCAATTTTTCTACTGCCATCCCCCACCTCCCACTACTCTACCCGTCAGCTATGTAACACCTGTTACATTATATGCACCTGCGTGACAAGAAACAAGATTTATCAGTAGCCCAATCGTCCCTAGTCCTGTAGCCCAATCGTCCCCCACATTGCTGTTGTGGATTGTCCCTGCCTGCCACGAAGCTGAGCGGCTAATGCAAGACTGGGCCGCTAATCTAGCAGCCCAGCTGGGGGTAGCGGTAATCATGATCCGCCCTGTTCTTATGTAACTTGGGTTAAGGCAGCGACGGGGTAGCCAGCCTCGTCCAAGGCCTGTCGGATTTGTTGCTCCGTCACCTTGCCTTCGTCGTAGCGAACCTCCACCTGCTTGTCGGCGAGGTTGACCCGCACCTGATCGGCACCCACTTCCTTTGCCGCGCTAGTGACGCGCATGATGCAGTGATCGCATTCCACATCCGGTACGTTCAGCTTTATGTCAGTCATCTTAACTCTCCTTATGTTTGTGAAAGGGGTTAGTCGGTTGATAGAGTAGGATTGTTCAGCCTGTCTGCTGTATCAGGCCTGCTTATCGGTGGTGGTCAGCTTTGCCCCGCGCAGGCGCAGCGAGTTGCCGACCACGAAGATCGAACTGAAGGCCATTGCACCAGCGGCAATGATCGGGTTGAGCAGCCCCAGTACCGCCAGCGGGATGCCGACCACGTTGTAGAGGAAGGCCCAGAACAGATTGCCCTTGATCGTCCGCACTGTAGCCTGACTGAGGGCGATAGCAGTAGCCACCAACCGCAAGTCGCCCCCAACCAGGGTAATATCACTGGCCGCAATTGCCACATCGGTGCCAGTGCCGATTGCCACGCCCAGGTCGGCGGTCGCCAATGCGGGCGCGTCGTTGATGCCGTCACCGACCATCGCCACCTTGTAGCCTGCCGCTTGTAGCCTGCGCACCTCGGCGGCTTTCTGGCTAGGCAACACCTCGGCCACTACCTCGTCAATGCCGGCTTGCCGCGCAATAGTGGCGGCAGTGCGCTGGTTGTCGCCAGTCAGCATTACCACCTTGAGGCCCAGCCGCTTCATCTCGGCTACCGCTATGGCAGCCTGTGGCTTGATCGTGTCGGCCACTGCCAGCAGCGCAGCCAGCTTGCCACCGACTGCTAGCAGCAGCACGGTCTTACCTTCGGCTTGTAGAGTGTGGAGGTAGGTTAGCAGATCGTGGTCAAGGCTGATACCCTGCTCACTGATCAGCGTCGGACTGCCAATTAGCACTGGCTGGCCGCCGACCGTTGCCTGTACCCCCAGGCCAGGCAGAGCCACGAAGTCGCTGCTGCTCAAGCTGGTGGCTGCGCTGCGTGCCTGCGCCCCGGCCACTACCGCCTGAGCAACCGGATGCTCGGAGTTGCGCTCGACCGCTACCGCAATCGTTAGGGCGGCGGCTTCGTCGTAGCCGTTGTAGGTGCGGACATCGGTCAGGCTCGGCTTGCCTTCGGTCACAGTGCCAGTCTTGTCCAGCACAATCGCGGTCAGGCTGCGGGCTGCTTCCAGGCTACGCCCACCCTTGACCAGGATGCCAGCCTGCGCCCCTCGCCCAGTACCAACCATGATTGCAGTTGGGGTAGCCAGGCCCATAGCGCAGGGACAGGCGATCACCAGCACCGCTACTGCGTTGATCACCCCAGCAGCCAGGTTGCCACCGATAAGCAGCCAGCCGAGGAAGGTCAGGGCAGCGACTGCCAGCACAATCGGCACGAACACGCCCGCCACCCGATCCGCCAGGTCTTGCAGCGGAGCCTTGCTACCCTGCGCTTCTTCGACCAGGCGGACGATCTGGGCCAGCACTGTGCGCCGACCGACCGCCGTCGCCCGCACCTGCAAAGCACCCTCGCGGTTGATCGTCGCACCATATACCTTCGTGCCTGCCACCTTGTCCACCGGTAGGCTCTCGCCAGTGATCATGCTCTCATCCACCGCCGAGCGGCCTTCGGCTACGACTCCGTCGGTTGGCACGCGCTCTCCTGGGCGCACCAGCAAGAGATCGCCAGGCAGCACCTCCCCTAGTGGCACCTCTTGCCAGTCGCCACGCCGCAGCACCCGTGCTGTCTTGGCCTGTAGCCCGGCCAGCTTCTTGACCGCCTCGGTTGTGCGGCGGCGGGCAGCACTCTCCAGGTAGCGACCAAGCAGGATCAGGGTGACGATCACCGCCGTTGTGTCATAGTAGACGTGACTGGCGGCCATGCCCATGCCGCTCATTGTGGCAGGGGCGAAGAAGGTGTTATAGGCACTGTAGAGGAAGGCAGCAGTGGTGCCAATGCTAACCAGCACATCCATATTGGCGTTGCCGTGCCGAATGTTTTGGATTGCGCTGCGGTGGAACCGCCAGCCGGAGCCGAGCCAGACTGGGAGGGTGACGGCGAACAGCAGGTAGTTGAGCCACGCGCCCAGCAGGTTGTAGAGCGGCTCCATCAGGAACATACTGATCACGAAGATTGGTGTGGTCAGGGCTGCGGCAAAGATCAGGTCGCGGCGTAGATGGTTGCGCTCCTGCTGGCTAGCGGCTTCTTGGGTGGCAGCCGCCTCGCCACCAATCTCGTGGTCGGCGGCCAGCGGCACTGCGCTGTAACCCACCTTCTCGATGGCGGTTTGCAACTCGTCCGCCCCAATACGGCTTGGGTCGTAGCTGACGGTTGCCCGCTCGGTTGCCAGGTTGACGCTGGCGGTCTCTACGCCCGCGACCTTGCTTAGCGCACGCTCGACATGGCGCACGCAACTGGCGCAGGTCATGCCGCCGATGCGTAGCTCAAGCTGCTGGGCGGTGGGGACGGCTGTGCCGCTGGCTGGCTCAGTAGCTACTGCTACCAAACTGTGCAATTCGTCTTTGATCTGGGTTACCATTACTTTACCTTTGTGCTTGAACTATCCTTGTGTCATAACCGCTGAAGATCGCTATGGCTGGCAAACAAAGAGCCTGCTACTTGTTTGCCAGCGCATAAAGCTCTACCAGTTCGCTAACCACCTGCGCGGTGCGGTTCTCCGCAATGGCGGTCGGCACGCAACTTTGCAGGTGGCCTTCCAACAGCAGGGCCTCCAGCTTCTCGATTGCGCGACGCACCGCATAGGTCTGCTTCATGATGTCCACGCAGTATTGCTCCTGCTCGATCATCTTGCGAACCCCGTTCAGGTGGCCCTCGATGTAGTTGAGTCGCTTGAGTGCTTCATCTTTGCTTATTGCTTGCATACCATCCCCTTCAACCCTTACCCCCCCAGTGGGGGTCTACAGAGGCAGTATAACCGATTAAGTCCACTATGTCAAGATCGTAGCGGGTCGTAGCTGTTCAGGGTTGTAGCAGGGTCCCATTTGTCCATAGGCGTGTTGCTACATACCACGCAACTTCTAAGTCAGCAGTAACTAATTCGTTGCGTTTGAGGGTTGTTTGCGCAATGATGATCTGTTACAATATGTTGTAAAGAAGAAGCTCGTGGCCGACTTGCTTGCCGAGCAGGTGTAGCGCAGGCGTAGCGTAAGGTCAGCTTCCTGAAGTACCCCCTCGAACCGTTTAGCTGAGGTGTAGATAAACCCTTCCAGGCTATCGCACCTGGTATGGTACTGCAACCGGAACGCCAGGCGAGTAATCAAGGCGAAGTTAACCCACTAGTACCTGAATAGTCGGCTCATCAAGAAGGAGATTAGTAAAGTGTCAGCTTTCACCCTACCCTCATACCGTTCTAGCGACCGCCACCGGTTGGTTGCCCTCCTGTTGGTCGTGGCCTTGCTAGCTGCCTCATCAACGCTTGCTTCCAGCGCAGCCAGCCAACAGGTCAGCCCGCCAGCCGCCAGCAACACGCACTGCTACTCCTACGCCGACTGGGACACCAACGAGAACGGCAACTCCGGCAATTTAGCTGACCTTATAGTACCACTGAGTGCGATGATCCGTTGCCTTAAGTGAGGCGGTCGCCCGCTCCGCTCGGCTGCAAAACCGGACGTGAGCGTTTCTGCTCATCCGGCTTCTCTTAGGAGAATGCTTATAGCTGCATATGATGCGGTGAACTCTGCAAGGGGGAAATGTGACCAATCATTACGCTTGGCAAGCACGATGGTCTGTTTTGACTACTGTACTAATTAGTATGCTCTACTATGCTGTTTGGGAAGCCCAGTTTTCATGGATGCCTAACAGAATCAGTTGGTTCTTCTTGTTTGCAGCATTTCTTAACTTCCTATGGAGCCTGAAGGTCGCTGACAGTGCAATCAAGCTCAAAACTAAACGGGGGTCGGATGTGCTTGAAAATATGCTGTTCGCTATCTGTCTTGCAACCCTACTGCTAGTTTTCTGTACCTTGATTGTTCTGTATCAATGGGGTGGCAGCATATAGGAAGGCTAGAACCTGGAGTTTGGTGTTGTCGGGGTTTGGATAGTATAGAAGACATGGCTTGCCCTTCAACTTGGGTTCAGCGAGGCATCGCCGCTGACACCGGTTCCAGTCCCACACGAACAACTTCACCGCTTGGCTCGACCCATCCAGACTTTTGCTGTAACACTTTGTCTTGCGATGCAGTCTTGCCAGATAGTGCCGTAGCTCACTGTTGCGCCCTTCTATTGTGTGCGTGTCGCGCTTACCCACACTCACTTCATGATAGCCCGGCCACTTCAGCGCACTGTTCCTGCCCGCCTATAACGACGGTGTGCGGGTTCACAACAACAGTTGGGGTTCGTCTTCGGCAGCCTACACCGGCAACGCCCGCGATCTCGATTTGTTCATGTGGAACCACAAGGACATGATCATCGTGGTTGCAGCGGGCAACGACGGTAAGGATGCCAACAATGACGGTGTAGTTGACGCTGGCAGCATTGGTGAACCGGCTACCGCCAAAAACGACTTCAGCGTAGCCGCGACCGAGAATGACCGCCCGGCCAATGGTGGCTGCGCGGCTCCCCAGAGCGGCTATGCTAACTGCAACTGGGGGGAACTCTTTAGTACTAGCTTCACGACTAACCCTATCAAGGACGACAAAACTAGCGACAACATCAACGGCATGGCTGCTTTCAGTAGTCGTGGCCCTGACCTCGATGGGCGGATTGACCCGAACATCTCTGCGCCTGGTACCAACATCATCTCGGCCCAGTCGTCGCGCACTAGCAACACTGGCTGGGGCGCGTTCAACCAATACTACCAGTTCCAGGGCGGCACCAGCATGGCTGCACCGGGGGTAACGGGGCTGGCGGCCCTCGTGCGCGAGTTCTACATCACTCGGCGCGGGGTCACTAATCCCTCAGCGGCGTTGGTGCAGGCTACAATGCTGAACGGCGCGACCGACATGGCTCCTGGTCAGTATGGCACTGGCCCAACCCAGGAGATGCCCGCCCGCCCCAATAACGTTGAGGGCTGGGGCCGCACCAACCTTAGCTACGCCCTCAACCCGACCGGCCCGACTACGCTCGATTTTAGAGAGGGCAGCCAGCTTGCCACCGGCCAGCAGTTGACCATCCCCTACACTATCACTGGCAGCGCACCGCTGCACATCACCCTGGCCTGGACTGACTACCCTGGTAGCACCAGTGCGGCGGTGCAACTGGTCAACAACCTCGACCTCAGCGTAACCGCCTCGGACGGTACGGTGTTGTGGGGCAATGGTGTGACCAATGGTGACAGCCGCAACCCGTTTGAGACGGTAGATATTGCCAGCCCCCCGACCGGTGTTTACACAGTTACGGTGCGGGGTAGCAATGTCGCTCAAGGTGGTAGCCAGCCGTTCGCCGTGGTCATGCACGGTGGGGGCAGCAGCGGCCCAGTTGTCATCCCCTGTGGCAGCTTTAGCGACGTGCCGACTGACAACATCTTCTACAGCGACATTCGGTTCCTGGCCTGTCGTGGGGTGATTAGCGGCTTCGCTGGTAACACCTTCCAGCCCAACAGCAACACCACTCGCGGTCAGTTCGCCAAGATTGCTACCCTGGGCTTTGGCATCAGCCCGGCTACCCCAGTAACACCGACCTTCAACGACGTAGCCGCGAACAACGTATTCTACCAGTATATTGAGGCCGCCGCTGCCGCCAACGTAATCCGGGGAGCGAGCAGCGCAATCTGCGACGAGCTAGGGGCCGCTACACCCTGCTTTGCCCCAAATCGGAATATTAGCCGCGTGCAGGTAGCAGTGATTGTGCAGCGCGCCCGTAACTATGCCGTAGCTACGCCTGCTACGCCGACCTTCAGCGACGTGCCGAGCAGCTACTTCGGTTACGCCGAGGTTGAGACGCTAGCCGCCCGTGGCATCATTGGCGGCGGGCCATGCGGCGGTGGCCTCTGTTTCCGCCCCAACGACAGCATCCGCCGTGGCGAACTGTCGAAGGTCGTGCGGCGAGCGGTGGAGAGCCAGCCCTAGCCGACCATAGCCCATTGTGGAGCTAGCAGTTGCTGGCTCCGCACTGGGTGAATGGCTAACGGTTAGCTTGCGCTCTAGAAGAAGGTGGCGATGAGAAAACTTAGCTCCAGCATCTTTGTAGATAAGCCGCGATTTGTTACCAGAGTAGACAATGAGCCAGCAGTGTTGCTGGCCCACTGACTTGTTTGCTTACCTCATGCCGCTGAGTTACGGCTGGCTCTCCACCGCTCGCCGCACCACCTTCGACAGCTCGCCGCGCCGGATATTGTCGTTAGGCCGGAAGCACTGGCCGCTGGTGCAGGCTGCGCCATTGATGATGCCTCTAGCCGCCAGCGTCTCAATCGCGGCGTAGGCGAAGTTGCTGTTTGGCACGTCGCTAAAGGTTGGGTTGGTCGGAGTGAGGATGGTATAGCCTCTAGCCCGCAGGGTAATAATCGCCACCTGCGCCCGCGTCACGTTCTGGTTGGGGCGGAAGGTGCTGTCGCTGAAGCCGGTGATTGCGCCCGCGTGGGCGGCTGCTTCCACGAACTGGTAGAAGACGTTGTTTGATGGCACGTCATTGAAGGTGGGTGTGGTTGGGGTGAAGGCTGGTAGAGCAAAGCCGAGCGTGGCTATCTTCGCGAACTGACCGCGAGTGGTGTTGCTGTTCGGCTCAAACCGGAACGTACCGTCGCCATTGGGGAAGCCGCTGATCGCCCCACGACAGGCGAGGAACAGGATGTCGTTGTAGAAGATGTTGCTCGTACCAACGTCGGTGAACGAGGTCGTGCAATTAGGGGTGGCGGTCGCACCGCCGGGAGTCTGGGTCGCGGCGGCAGTGTTGGTCGGCTGGGTGGTAGCGGTTGAAGCAACCGCCGTGCTGCTCGGCAGGCTGGTGGCGGTCGCGCCCATCGGGGTGCGGGTCGGCGTGTTGGTAGCAGCTGGCGCAGGCGTGTTGGTCAGCGTCACGCAGGTGTTCAGCAGCACCACTACGCTGTTCGTACCTATGCTTGTGGATGCAAGATCGAGCCTGCCATCACCATTAAAGTCGCCAACCGCCACTGAGTAGGGTCCGTTCACGCTGAAGTTGAGTGCGGTCTGGAAAGTGCCATCACCGTTGCCGCGCAACACCGACAGGTTGTTCGAGCCGTAGTTTGCCGTTACCAGGTCAGGGTTGCCATCGTTGTTGAGGTCGCCAACCGCGATTGAGGCGGGGTTGGTACCCACCCCAAAATTGACCGCTGCCTGAAAAAGGCCGCTGCCATTACCCAGCAGCACCGACACGTTGTTTGAGCTATTGTTCGCAACAGCAAGGTCGAGGTTGCCATCACGATTGAAGTCAGCAATTGCCAACGAGTAAGGTTCAATGCCTACGCCAAAGTTGACCGGGTTCTGGAAGGTGCCGTTTCCATTGCCAAGCAGCACCGACACGTTGCTGGGGCTAGTGTTCGCGGTGGCGAGATCGGGATTGCCGTCGTTGTTGAGGTCGCCAACCACGACTGATTTTGGATGACTATTTACGCCGTAGTTGATGGCAGGCAGGAAGCCCATGTCACTGTTCATCAGTACCGATACGCTGTTAGAATTGGAGTTCGCAGCCACCACATCGAGGTAGTTGTCACGGTTGAAGTCACCAACTGTCACTGAACGGGGGCTAACGCCAACACTGTAGGCGTAAGGTAGCGCGAAAGTGCCATTACCATAGTTCTGCAACTGCGCAACTGTACTCGGATCAGAATTGGCTACCATGAGGTCGTCATAGCGGTCACCGTCAAAATCGCCAATCGCCACCGAGCGGAGATCGAGACCAGCAGCATAGGAAACCGCGTTCTGGAAAGTGCCGTTGCCAACCCCGCGTAGCACCGACACATTGTTCGAAACGTTGTTTGCGCTTACCAGATCAAGGGGGGCATCGTTGTTGAACTCACCGACGGCAAGCGACACGGGGGATGAGCCTACGGAGTAGCTGGTATTGCTGAAGCCGATGGGGTTGCAGATGGTAGGGGCAGCGGGGGCGGCTTGCTGCTGGGCAGCGAACTGGGCGGCTGGGTTGATAGTGGGCTGGCTCTGCTGGGCCACGACCGAGCGGCTGCTGCCGCTGAGGGCCGTCCCCAGCAAGCTGATTAGTAGCAGCATGATAGCTACTCCAGTCTGCGGCCAAAGTCGCTTGCGTTTGTTCACTTGCATCGTTGTGTCCTTTCCTAATGCGATAGTATCTACTGCTTACCAGGGTCAGGTTCAGCCGCTGGTTTGCTGGCTGAGGTTGAAGGGTTGAGCAGCGTGTCCGTGAGCAGGTGGTTCAGTTGGGGTAGGTCGGCGAAGTAGCGCACCCCCACCGAAGGGATCGTCTCGACCGAGCCGCGCCAGATTGCCTCTGCTGCCGGTTCGCGCCAAAGGCGTACGATAAAGACGTAGTGTTCGCGCTCATCCTGCTTGCCTGCCACTGCCCACCCTCCTGTCGCTCATGTCTGCTTCCAGCATAGCGCATTGGCGTTCCGCCAGCGTCCACCCAGCAGTCGCGAATGAGAGATGCAATTTTGGGCGTGAACTGCGCGGCGGGCCTGACAAAACAAGCCTCCACCTGCTAAAAGGGTAGAGGTTTGAGCTTTGAGCAAGACTATCGACCACTAGCGTAGCTGGGTGTGCTAAAAGGGTAGAGATAGAAGGCTAACTTTGCCTCTTGCTCGTGCAGCCAGTTGGCTACGCTCTGACGGTTGACACCGAGGCTGCGAGCGATAGCACTGAGGCTCTGACCCTCGCGGCGCAGGCGGCCAGCTTCGGCGTGCAAATCGGGCTGATGGCCCATCGGCTTGCGGTCAGGGGTGAAGTAGCGGTCGCAAGACTGGCACTGATAACGCTGGCTGCCGCTAGGGTTGAGGCCTGCCTTGACCGTGTTCGTACTCTGGCAATGGGTGCAGGCGGGGGTAGGGCTGGGCCGCTGGTAGCCGGGGTTGGCGTAGGCAGGCCACTCGTCCCGTTCGTAGGCAGCCAGCAGTTCGCGGTGGAAGTGAATGTTCAGGTAGTAGTCGCGCCACTGTGCGTCGGCGTACTCAGCCAGCTTGGTCTCGCTCTCGGTCAGGGCCGCACTGAAGTAGCGGTGCGCTTCGGCCAGGTAGTGCTGGGCCAACTGCCGTTCACCAGCGGCCCGCTGGTAGCAGGCCAGTAGCCAACAGAGGCGTTGAGGATAGCTGTTGCTGCCCTGCTCAGTCCAGAGTTGTTCGCGCCTACAGCGGGCCGCGATAACACGGGCGGTTCGTAGGTCGCCCAGTTGCAGCGCGATCAGCAGCAGATAGGAGCTGGTCTCCTCCAACTCGCTCTTGCTGCCAGCCAGTTTGAGCCGCAGGCTCGCTTGCAGGTTGGTGCGGGCGAGGGTCAACTCGCCCAGCATCGTCTCCAGCGCACCCAGAGTAGAGTGAAGGAACTCTTGATACCAACTGCTGCCGATAGCCTGCGCCAGCCGCAAACCCTCGCTGGCTGCCCGTTTAGCCTCGACGAAGCGACCAGCCCACAGCCCATGCAGGGCCAGTTGCATCAACGCTGCCGCCTGACCGCGCTGGTTGCCACAGGCCGCATACAGGTCGGCACTCTCTTGCAGCAAGGTTAGCCCCCGCTCATTCTGCCCAACGATACAGTAGACGATCCCGAAGCGGGCCAGCACCGCCGCCTCACCCATCCGTTTGCCGATTGCCACGTAGATGCGCCGAGCCTGTTCGCAATGATCGAGGGCCGCCTGCACCTGCTGCTGGTCGTAGGTGGCGGTTGCCAGCATAGCGTAGGCATCCGCTTCGCCATTTACATCGTGGATCGTCTGGCAAAGAGACAGCATTTCGCTAGCGAAGGTGTGGACGGCGGCGTAGTCCGCTTGGGCATGTGCAGCGACGATGCTGGCCTGCACTATCCGCCGCAATGCAGGCCAATTGTCAGGGGTAATGCAGGCACGCGCAGCCACAAGCAACGCGCTGGCCCTTTCATACTGAAGCGCACCACTGGCGGCTTGACTGAGCCAGCAATAACACATCACCTGATTATCTGTCTCGCCAAGCGTGCTAAAGAGCGCAAGGGCCGCTTCAAGATGCTGGTTACCCGCAATATCACCCCTAACCACTTCACTGCTGCCTTGCTGAAGGAGGGCAACCGCCTGCCAGTGCTGATTACCGCTGGTCGTTGCTAGAGAGAACAGAGCCGCGATCAGGCTGTCGCGTTCATCACGCCTGTCCATCACCGCTGCGCGCTTAAGCCTACGGTGCAGCACTTCGGCCTGCAAGTCGGCCTCGCCAAGCTCCTCGGCGATGGCGGTTAGCCGCGCTAGAACCAATTCCTGCTGCTCACGTTGCCCCAGCCGATGGTAGACCCCCTCTTGCAAGGCCAGAGCCGCGAAGCAGCGGTAGGGGTCGTTGCCAAGCAGCAAAGCGCGGTCGGCAGCCACCAACGCTTCATTGTCGGCGTACAGGCTCACCGCCTGCTCCGCCGCCTTTAGATACCATGCCTGCGCCTGCTCCCCCTCACCTCCCGCCGCAAAGTGGGCCGCGATCTCTGCCGCCTGCTGCTGCGCCGCTTCCTCCAACAAGAGACCGATGCGTCGGTGTCGTCGCTGCCGACTGCCCGCCTCGACCCTCTGATAGAACGCCTCGCGGATCAGATGGTGGTTGAAGCCGTACTCTCCTCCCGCGCCCTCGCGCACCAGCCGTTGGTCGAGCAACTGATCTAGCGCACTGAGTACCTGCCCCTCGCTCAAGCCAGCCGCTTCGCCAACCAGTTCCAGGCTGAAGCTAGCACCGACGACGCTGGCGACTTCGGCTACCAACTGCGTGTTGGTTGATAGCGATGCAATCCGGTGGGCGAGTAGCTGTTGCACCTTGAGCGGCAACGGCCCTGCCTCTATCATGTTCATCCCCTGTTCATCGCCCAGCCAGCTATAGATTAGTTCGCCGAGGAAGAAGGGGTTGCCTTCGCTCATCCGATACCAGGCTGCTGCCACTTCCTCGTCCGGCGCGCGTCCTGGCAATTGTGCTACCAACTCGTCTACAGCCTCGCCGCTCAATCGTTCAAGGGCTAGCTGACGACTAATGGTGGTGACCTGACGGCGGAACTCACGTAGGGGATGATCGCGCCCGGTTTCTTCCTCGCGGTGGGTGGCAACTATCAGGATTGCACTACCGCCGATGCGCCCAACCAGAGATTGTAGCAGGCTGATGCAGGCCTGCCCCGCCCAGTGCATATCTTCGAGGATCAGCAGCAGGGGGCGGCTGGCCGCCAGGGTGGTGAGGCATTCGGCCACCGCTTGATAAAGACGGTCACGCTCTCGTTCTGGCTCTAGTGGCGGCAGTGGCATAGTCTGCTGGCTTACCAGTTCGGGTAGTAGGGGTAGGATGGCCCGCAAAGTAGGAACAGCTATCTTACCCGCCTTGAGTAGCGGCACAGCCTCACGCAGAATTGCAGCCACCGCCTGGTACGGTCGGCTCTCACCCTTGGCGGTGCCACCGCGTAGTACCCATCCACCCTGTCCCACCACTACTGCGGCCAATTCAGCGCACAGCCGCGACTTGCCCACGCCTGCTTCCCCAGTGAGGAAGTAGAGCGCACCTTGCCCACCTGCTGCCCACTGCCAAGCCTGGGTCAGCAGATCAAGCTCTGGCTGGCGACCAACAAAGGGCAGGCCCGCAGGCAACGGCCCTTCGGTGGGTGGTTGCACCGTTGCGGCGAAGCTGGGGAGTGGCTGGTCAGTGCGGATCGCCTCATACAGGGCGGTGGTCGCAACCATTGGCACAGTGGCTAGCTCGGCGGCGAGGCGGTTGGCAAATTGGCTGTAAGCTGCCAACGCAGCGGCCCGATCTCCCATCTCGTAGCGGATCGTCATCAACTGACGAGTGGCTTGCTCGTGGAGGGGGTCGCGGGCGAGTAGTTGCGCGGCGTAGTGGCTGGCAACAGGGTAATTACGTAGGCGGTGCTGCTCGACGACCAAGCGTTCCAGGCAGGCTTGATAGCGGTAGCGCAGCCACTCGCGGGCATAGAGCAGCCACTCAGCATCGATGTCTGGCAGCAAGTCACCCTGATAGATGGCTACAGCCTCGGCCAGATGCTCTGGGAAATCGGCCAGCCGCTCAAAGTCGGCCACATCAAGCCAGTAGTCGCTGTTGGGGTTCCACTGCACAGTGTCGGCGGTACTCGTTAGCCAGTCCTCAGCGGGTGGCAGGCTGCGCCGCAACTGGTGCAGGGTGCGGCGCAGGTTAAGTCGAGCGAGGGTTTCGGGGCTGTCAGGCCAGAGACTGAAGGCGATGGTATCACGTTGCACTGGGGCATGACGGTTGAGCAGCAGGTAAGTCAGCAGTGGGCTGGTCTTGCCCAACATAGCTAGTGGCTGATCCTGCCAGGTTAGTTCAAGGTGACCGAATAGCTGGATTCGCAACATCCACCGCCTCCTTAGTTGTCCGCCGCCCAACGCATAGCCTCAACTCTACTAACGGGAACAGCCGGACATGAGCATGACTAGAACTGGAGCTACCACGAAGTCGCGCGTTGTGCTGCCAGGGAGCGGGCTGTATGCATTTGCAGTGTTATGCAGCAAGGGCTATCTATGTGTTTGTGGAAGCTAGTGCTGATTCAGTTCTGATATTTTACGAATTGCTTCTCCAACGCTAACGTTCGTTCGGTAGTCCAGATATTTCTTTTGCGCTTCCATCAGAGCTGGCAGAGCTTGCACATCGGCAAGCTCACCTAGTGCCTTGGCCGCCGATGATCGTACAGATTTTTCCTTGTCA
>Ga0209724_1002337_pt1 | contig 16251 bp, 18 predicted proteins | sample grotaG_FD_184143 | JGI IMG/M metagenome (GOLD analysis project Ga0209724, IMG submission 184143) | Glacier valley bacterial and archeal communities from Borup Fiord, Nunavut, Canada, to study Microbial Dark Matter (Phase II) -... | ecosystem: Environmental > Aquatic > Freshwater > Ice > Glacier ...
GACGCTTCACCTGCGCCAATTGCGGCGAGGGCTATCACGACCAGTATAAGCTGCCCAGGGTTGCCGGGACGTGCGACGTCTGCGGCCACCACGAGTTCAAGCGCCGCCCCGACGACAATGCCGCAACGGTGCGCACGCGAATGGCCGAATACCGCGCCAAGACTGCGCCCATCCTGCCCTATTACGACGCGCGGCACATGGTCAGCCGGGTCGACGGCATGGCCGACATGGCGAAGGTGCACGACGCGATCGACGCGGTCCTCGATACGGGGCATGTCGCCGCCTGAAATGGCGCTTGACAGACTCGGTAAAGCTGCCTAGCTACCCGCCTTCCGATACCGGAAACCTGACCGGGGTGTTGCCATGTGGCAGCCCGGTCTTTCGCTTTGAGATGGGTCGCGCGCCCTTGCGACCCGTGGAGCAGGAGAACCATAAGTGGCACGTATCGCGGGCGTCAACATCCCGACCAACAAGCGCGTCGAGATTGCCCTCACCTATATTCACGGCATTGGCCGGACCAAGGCGCTCGGCATCGTCGAGAAGCTCGAACTGCCGCGCGAACGCCGCGTGCAGGATTTGACCGACGCCGAAGTGTTGCAGATCCGCGAGATGATCGACAAGGACCTGACCGTCGAGGGTGACCTTCGCCGTCAGACTGCGATGAACATCAAGCGCCTGATGGACCTCGCCTGCTACCGTGGCCTGCGCCACCGTCGCGGGTTGCCGGTGCGCGGCCAGCGCACGCACACCAATGCGCGCACCCGCAAGGGCAAGCCCAAGCCGATCGCCGGCAAGAAGAAGTAAGCGGCCTTCACTCCGCACTTTTTCCAGCCGACATAAGGGACCAATTCGATGGCACGCGAACCAGCACGCATCAAGCGCCGTGAGCGCAAGAACATTACTTCGGGCGTCGCGCATGTGAATGCGTCGTTCAACAACACGATGATCACCATCACCGACGCGCAGGGCAATGCGATTGCCTGGTCGAGCGCGGGTACGATGGGGTTCAAGGGCAGCCGCAAGTCGACGCCATATGCAGCGCAGATGGCCGCCGAGGACGCCGGCAAGAAGGCCGCCGAACACGGCGTGCGGACGCTCGAAGTCGAAGTTCGCGGCCCCGGTTCGGGACGCGAGTCGGCGTTGCGCGCGTTGCAGGCGGTGGGTTTCAACATCACCGCGATCCGTGACGTGACCCCGATCCCGCACAACGGCGTCCGTCCGCCCAAGCGCCGCCGCGTCTAGCGCCTCTCGGGCGACCCGCGGGGGGTTGCAGGGCGGTACTGGACCAAGGTGGAGCGCCCGGGCGCGCGCCCCTTCAAGCACTGAGGTGAACAAGTGGCAGTGATCGCAAAGAACTGGACCGAACTCAAGAAGCCGAACAAGCTCGACGTCAAGGTCGGCGGCGGCACCAAGCGCAAGGCGATCTTCGTCGCCGAGCCGCTCGAGCGCGGCTTCGGCCTGACGCTGGGCAACGCGCTGCGCCGCGTGCTGCTGTCGTCGCTCCAGGGTGCCGCGGTGACCGCGATCAAGATGGAAGGCGTGCTGCACGAATTCTCGTCGCTCGCCGGCGTCCGCGAAGATGTGACCGACATCGTCCTCAACATCAAGCAGATCGCGATCCGCATGCAGGGCGATCAGCCCAAGCGGTTGATGTTGTCGGCGACCGGACCCGGCGAAGTCACCGCCGGCCAGATCACGGTCAGCGGCGACATGGAGGTGATGAACCCCGAGCTCGTCATCTGCACGCTCGACGAAGGCGCGACGCTCAACCTCGAACTGACGGTCGAGGCCGGCAAGGGCTATGTCCCCGCCGCGCAGAACCGCCCGATGGATGCGCCAATCGGGCTCGTGCCGGTCGATGCGCTGTACTCGCCGGTGCGCCAGGTCGCGTACAAGGTCGAAAACACGCGCGTCGGGCAGGAGCTCGACTATGACAAGCTGACGATGACCGTCGAGACCGACGGCACGCTCACGCCTGACGATGCGCTCGCCTATGCGGCGCGCATCCTGCAGGACCAGCTGCAGCTGTTCGTCAATTTCGACGAGCCGTCGCAGGTCGCGCACGTCCAGCATACGACGGGGCCGATCGAAGTCGACGACACCGCCGCGCTCAACCGTTACCTGCTCAAGAAGGTCGACGAGCTCGAACTGTCGGTGCGTTCGGCGAACTGCCTCAAGAACGACAACATCATCTACATCGGCGATCTCGTGCAGAAGTCGGAAAGCGAGATGCTTCGCACCCCGAACTTCGGCCGCAAGTCGCTGAACGAGATCAAGGAAGTGTTGTCGGCAATGGGTCTGCGCCTCGGCATGGACATCGCCGGCTGGCCGCCCGAGAATATCGAGGAAATGGCGAAGAAGCTCGAGCAGGAATATTAAGCGCGTTGGCGCACGAAAAGGGGTTTTCCCCTCGGGTGCGCAGTAAAGTTAGAGGGTTTCGGCACTTCCGCCGCAGCCCGGCTCCGGGGTACCTGATACGGCCCCCGATCGAACAGGATCAGTCCCATGCGTCACGGTAACGCCCATCGTAAGCTCGGCCGCACGACCAGCCACCGCCTCGCCATGTTCCGCAACATGGCGGCATCGCTGATCAAGCACGAGCAGATCACCACGACGCTGCCCAAGGCGCGCGAAATCCGCCCCTATGTCGAAAAGCTGGTGACGCTGGCCAAGCATGGCGGCCTGTCGAACCGCCGCCTTGCCGATGCGCGCCTCAAGGACGACGTCCAGCTGATCAAGCTGTTCGACGTCATCGCGACGCGCTACGCCGACCGCCCGGGCGGCTATGTCCGCATCGTCAAGGCCGGCATCCGCCGCTCGGACGCCACGCCGATGGCGATCGTCGAATTCATCGACCGCGATACCAGCGCCAAGGGCCAGGACAGCGGCCCGGTCGAAAACAACATGGCGGCGTTCGAGGATTAAGGTAAACGCGGACGCTGCAACCGTCCCGGAGACCTGAAATGGCGCGCGTTTCGATTGCCGACACCCGCGACGAACGGTCGCTGTCGACGCGATTTCGCAAGGCCCGCGACAAGCTGTTGCGGGCGTTCATCCTCGAACGGCGCGCGCATGTCGCGGGGCCGTTCCGGATCCTCGACCTTGGCGGCACCGCCGATTATTGGCGGCGCGTCGGCTTCGACTTTCTCGAAGCGCACGATATCGACGTAACCTGCGTCAACCATATCGCGACCGAATTCGGGGCATCGGAAGCCGAGGCGGTCCGGTTGCGCTGCATCGTCGGCGATGCCTGCGACATGGTCGGGCACGGCGACAACAGCTTCGACTTCGTTCATTCGAACAGCGTCATCGAACATGTCGGCCGCTGGCCGCAGATGCGCGCCTTTGCCAATGAAGTCCGCCGCCTCGCGCCGGCCTATTATGTCCAGACGCCGTATTTCTGGTTCCCGATTGACCCGCATTTCTACCGCGTGCCGCTGTTCCACTGGCTGCCCGAGTCGTTGCGGTTGAAGCTGCTCCAGCGCTTCAAGATCGGCTGGTCGCCCGCGACACGCGATGTCGACCGGGCGATGTCGATGGTGATGGATGTCGTGCTGCTCGACCGGCAACAGTTTGCCGCGCTGTTCCCCGATGCGGAGATTATCGCCGAGCGGCTGGCGCTGTTGCCGAAATCGTTGATCGCGCTCCGCGGCCGCACCACGGCATGACCGACCGTCCGGCGTTTCGACCGCGCGGTAGCTACCGGGCCTTTCGGCGCATCTCGACGCGGTGGACCGACAACGACATCTACGGCCACGTCAACAACGCGGTCTTCTACGGCTGGTTCGACACGGCCGTGAACACGCATCTGATCGAAGCCGGCGTGCTCGATATCGCAAATGGACCGGTGATCGGACTCGTCGTTGAAACGGGCTGTCGCTACGCGCGCCCGGTGGCCTTCCCGCAGACGGTCGAGGTCGGACTTTGCGTCGCGCACGTCGGACGTAGCAGCGTTCGGTACGAAATCGGGCTGTTTACCGACGGCAGTGCCGCGGCCGCCGCCGAGGGGTTTTTTGTCCACGTTTATGTCGATCGGGAAGCGCGTCGCCCGGTCGAACTCGACAGCCATTGGCGGTCCGTGCTGGGCGCCATCACACGCTGATTTCGGTTCATCGCCGGTACAATCGGTCGCGCCTATATCCGAACCGTCAAGACAGGAGACGGACATGCGATCGTTTGCTCGGTTCGGAATCGGTGCGCTGCTTACGGCAACGGTGGCGGTCAGCGCGGTCGCCCCGGCGGCGGCCGAGGGGTATCACGGCGGCGGCTATGACCGCGGCTATGACGGCTATCACGGTCACCATGAGGGACGCGGCGGCTTCGGCATCGGCGACTTCCTGCTGGGTGCAGCGCTGGTCGGCGGGATTGCCACAATTGCTTCGGCCGCAAGCGCGCCGCACCACGCGCCAGGCTATGATCGCGGCTATGCCCCCAATGACGGCTATGTGCCGCAAGGTGCCTATGGCGGCGGCTATTCGAATGAAGGTTATGCTGACGGCAACCCCGACGGCGTCGCGTCCGATGCGGTCGAGCAATGCTCGCGTGCGGCCGAGCGCGCCGCGCAGAACGACGGCGGCTATGCCAGCGTGACCCGCATCGACCGGGTGCAGCCGTACCGCGACGGTGCGCGCGTCTTCGGGACGCTGCGGATCGACTATCAGACGCAAGGCTACGCACCGCGGAGCGACCATACGCGGTTCGACTGTACCGCCGGCGACGGGCGCGTCACGGGGCTGCGACTGGGCTGAACTGGACATGGCGGCGCGGCGGCTATAGACCGCCGCGCATGCCTGCAGCTCCCTCCGACGCCATCCTGATCCTCGATTTCGGCAGCCAGGTCACCCAGCTGATCGCGCGGCGTGTCCGCGAAGCCGGCGTGTATTGCGAGATCGTGCCGTTTTCGGCGGGTGCCGAGGCCATCGAGCGCCTTAACCCGCGCGGTATTATCCTGTCCGGCGGACCGGCATCGGTCACCGACGCCGATGGCCCACGCGCGCCGCAGGCGGTCTTCGACGCCGGTGTGCCAGTGTTCGGCATCTGCTACGGCGAGCAGGCGCTGTGCGCGCAACTCGGCGGCATGGTGACGCCGTCCGACCATCGTGAATTTGGTCGCGCGTTTATCGACATCGTCGCGCCCAATGCCTTGTTCGACGGGCTGTGGTCAAAGGGTGAGCGCCATCAGGTCTGGATGAGCCACGGCGACCGCATCGACAGCATTCCACCCGACTTCGTCGTCGTCGCGCGCTCAGAAGGTGCGCCTTATGCCGCCATCGCCGACGAAACGCGTCGCTATTACGGCGTCCAGTTTCATCCCGAAGTATACCACACCCCTGATGGCGCAAAGCTGCTCGCCAACTTCGTCCGCAATGTCGCGGGATGCGCCCCGACATGGACAATGGCGAGCTTTCGCGCGGCAAAAGTCGCCGAGATCCGCGCTCAGGTCGGGAATGGCCGCGTCCTGTGCGGCCTGTCGGGCGGAGTCGATTCAGCGGTTGCAGCAGTGCTCATCCATGAAGCGATCGGCGATCAACTGACGTGCGTCTTCGTCGACCACGGGCTTCTGCGTGCCGACGAAGCGACGCAGGTCGTCACGATGTTCCGCGAACATTATCATATCCCACTGGTGCATGTTGACGCTGCCGAAACCTTCCTCGGCGGCCTCAAAGGCGTGACCGACCCCGAAGCAAAGCGAAAGTTCATCGGTAAGACGTTCATCGACGTCTTCGAGGCCGAAGCCGCCAAGATCGGTGGTGCCAAGTTCCTCGCGCAGGGCACGCTCTACCCCGACGTCATCGAGAGTGTCAGTTTTACCGGCGGTCCATCGGTGACGATCAAGAGCCACCACAATGTCGGCGGCTTGCCAGCCCGGATGAACATGGCGCTCGTCGAACCGTTGCGCGAACTGTTCAAGGACGAGGTCCGTGCGTTGGGTGTCGAGCTCGGCTTGCCCCAAGCGTTCGTTGGTCGGCATCCATTCCCGGGCCCGGGGCTGGCGATCCGTATTCCCGGCGAAGTGACCGCAGAAAAGTGCGACATCCTGCGCAAGGCGGACACGATCTACCTCGATGAAATCCGCAAAGCTGGACTGTACGACGCGATCTGGCAGGCGTTCGCGGTGCTGCTGCCGGTCCGCACCGTTGGCGTGATGGGCGACGGGCGCACATACGAGTTCGTTTGCGCCTTGCGCGCGGTCACTTCGGTCGATGGCATGACCGCCGACGTGTACCCGTTCGACAGCGCCTTCCTTAGCGCAACTGCGACGCGCATTGTCAATGAAGTCAAGGGTATCAACCGCGTGGTCTACGACTATACCAGCAAGCCGCCCGGTACGATCGAGTGGGAATAATCGGACGCATAGCAAACCGATAAGGTGGCGCACCGCACCCGCTGACGCTCGCCGCCCCCTTGTCGGCGCCCGGAGGAAATGGCACAGTTAATGCCCTTAGAAAGGTTTGCTCATGGCCGAGCGCGTTTTCACCCAGCGTCGTGACTGGCGAACCGCGTTCGTGGCGCTGCGGCGGCTGCTTGCCGATGGCAATGATACGGCGCAGGTGTTCCGGATCATGCGGGCGTTGAACGTCGGGACGGCGCGACGCAATTATCATCGACTGCTTGAAACCGCGGCAGGCGGCCGGATCGCGTTTCGGCGTATCGAGCTGTCGCAGCGACTGACTGACCCGCGCTTCGTTCAAGGTTTTGCAGCAGGCACTGTAGGCGCGGCGTATGCCGACTTCCTCGCCACGACCGGATATTCGGCTGACGGACTTGCGGAGGTCAGCCGTACCGATCTGACCTCGATCGACATCGAACATCCCTATGCATGGTTTGGTCGGCGTGAACGCGATATTCATGATCTCTGGCACGTTCTGACCGGGTATAAGGCCGACGAGCAAGCTGGCGAGGCTTGCCTCGTTGCATTTTCCTATGCGCAGACGCGTGGCTTGGGCTGGGCATTCATTGCCTTTGGCGCAGCTTTGAAAGAGTTGCGATTTAGCCACGGTCGCGCCTTTGCGCGTGCCGTATGGGAAGGCTATCGGCACGGACGCAGTGCCGCGTGGTTGTCTGGCGAGGACTATGAGGCGCTGCTTGCGGAGCCGATTGGCGGTGCGCGTGTCAGGCTTAATATCGCCGAGCCGGTTGCTTATCAAAAGTTTCAGGCATTGGTGGCAGCGCGTGCGCCGCAGCTGCGTACGGCGTAGCCTGCATCACATGCGCCCCTGACACGCCGCCTCACTGTGCTGGTGGTGCTGCTGATTGGGGCCTGCGACCGGAAGGCAGAACACGCCTCCGCGCCGGTTTGTGCCGACCTTCGCCGAAGCGCGATGGTCACGATCCCGGCTGGCGATTTCATCATGGGCGCGGACGCGCACTATCTTGAAGAGGGGCCGCCGCGTCGTGTCCATGTCGAGCGCTTCGAAATCGATGCGCATGAACTGACCAACAGCGAATTCTCAGCGTTCGTTGCAGCGACCGGTTATCGCACAATGGCAGAGCGGTTGCCACCGCTCCTGCCCGGCTCGCCTCCGGAGATGCGACAACCGGGGTCAGCCGTGTTCACCATTCCCGGCGACGATGATCCGCGCTGGTGGCGATGGGTGGTCGGGGCGCAGTGGCGGCACCCTGCCGGTCCGCGCGAAACGATTGCTGGACGCGGCAGTGAACCTGTCGTGCAAATCGCCCTTGCCGATGCCGAAGCTTATGCGCGCTGGGCAGGCAAGCAATTGCCCACCGAGGCACAATGGGAATATGCAGCGCGCGGCGGGGCAAAAGCGCTTCCCGAACCCATTTCAGCCGATCAAACGCCGCAAGCCAATTATTATCAGGGTGCGTTCCCGACGCGAGATCTTGGCCTTGATGGTTTTGTCGGCCGTGCCCCGGTCGGATGTTTCAAGCCTAATGGCTTTGGCCTTTACGACATGATCGGCAATGTCTGGGAATGGACCCAGGATCCAGACGTGCCTGGCAGCGACAGCCGGGTCATTAAGGGCGGCTCCTATCTTTGTGCCAGCAACTATTGCGCGCGCTATCGCCCAGCGGCGCGGCAATTTCAGGAACGGGGCCTTGGTACTGACCACATCGGTGTGCGGCTGATCCGGGCCATTGACCCAAAACCTGCTTTGCAGCATTGATCATGCCAATAGGTCAGAGCTTGGGGATGGATGATGCATGTATTGCGCACGCCCGACGAACGGTTCGCCAATCTGACCGACTATGCCTTCGCGCCGCACTACCAGACCATAAGGGCGGATGACGGAACCGATCTGAGGATTCATTATATCGACGAAGGGCCGCTCGATGCTCCGGTCGTGCTGCTGATGCACGGCGAGCCAAGCTGGTCGTATCTGTACCGCCATTTCGTCGCCCCTCTCGTGGCTGCCGGGTACCGCGTGGTGGCGCCCGACCTGATCGGCTTTGGGCGCTCTGATAAGCCAGCTCATCGCGCCGATTATACCTATGAACGCCATGTCGCGTGGATGAGCGCGTGGCTAAACGCGGTCGATCTGAATGAGATTACCCTGTTCTGCCAGGATTGGGGCGGTTTGATCGGGCTTCGGCTCGTGGCGGCGTTTCCGGAGCGTTTTGCGCGGTTGGTGATTGCCAACACGGGGCTGCCGATCGGGACCGGCTGGTCCGAGGGGTTTGCCGCATGGCTCAAATTCAGCCAGGAGGTCCCGCAGTTTCCCGTCGGCGTCATCGTCAACGGCGGCGCGACGCGGACGTTGTCGGCTGCTGAAATCGCCGCCTATGACGCGCCCTTCCCGGACGAAAGTTATAAGGAGGGTGCGCGTCAATTCCCGCTTCTCGTTCCCATCACGCCCGAACATGCGTCCGTTGCCGAAAATCAGGCGGCATGGCGCGTGCTCGAGCGCTTCGACAAGCCGGTGCTCACCTGTTTTAGCGACCAGGATGCGGTGACACGCGGCGGCGAGCGCGTAATTATCGAGCGCATTCCGGGTACCAAAGGGCAGCCACACACAATCATCAAGGGCGGCGGCCATTTCCTCCAGGAGGACGCGCCCGGGCAACTCGTTGCCCTGATCGACAGTTTCATCAAGGGCTGAACCATGGAAGTCGTCAACCAGATCGCCCCGACGCCCGAAGCTGCAAGCGCGTTCTTTTTTGGCGACGGGGCTGCCGATCACGGTCCGATGGTGATGGTGAACCTGCTCAAATTCAGGCCGCATGCGGAATATCCCGACGGCTCCGATCCCCATCTATCAGGGGCCGATGCCTATTTACGATACGGCGCGGGCGTGCAGGCCTGCCTCGCGGCGGTCGGCGGCCGGTCGATCTATGCGGGGCCGGTTACGGGCATCATCCTCGGCGAAGTCGCCGAACTTTGGGACATGGTGGCGCTTGCCGAATATCCGTCTCCGGCTGCGATGATCGCGATGGTGGCCTTGCCCGAATACAAAGCGATCGAGCACCATCGCCTCGCGGAGCTCGCAGGACAGCTGAATATCCGTACCCGGCCATTCTCGGGATGACGCTTTCCTATGATCTTTATTGGTCGTTCAGATCGCCATATTCCTATCTCGTAACCGCGCGTCTCGTGGCGTTGGAGCGCGACCTCGATGTTCGATGCAATGTTCGCATCGTCTATCCGATCGCAGTGCGGCAGGCCGATTTCTTCGCGAAGTCGGACCCGTTGTGGTTCAGCTATTTCATGCGTGACATTTACCGTTGCGCCGATATTCGGCGTGGCAATCTCCCCGCCGAACGCGCCGACGTCGGTAAAGCCCCGGTCGTCGGCGAAGGCGATTGCTCCGACGAGGGCAACGAACACCATTGATGCCGCGACTTTCGACCGTTTGTGGAACACTACTGAAGCCTCCCAAGACATTTGCGGATTGCGCTTCTAAATTGGCATTATCAATGTCGGATTGTTCCCCTGCAATAGTTTTGATGATAGAGAATATTACAAAGGGTATGGGAATTGGCGCCGCTATGAGAACGCTCATCCGATTGTTAATCGGCATAGTCGCTTTGTTCAGCATTGTGGTCGGTGTTGGCTTTCTCATGCTTCCGGCGCGGTTGGGCGCGGCGTTTTCGCTCTCACCCTTAGCCATTCAGGGTCTGGCGACGTTACGTGCTGACTTTACCGGCTTTTTTATCGGTGCGGGCGTATTCGCGCTGGTCGGCGCATACCGGCATTCAACGGCGCTGTTTGTCCCAATCGTGTTGATCGGCTGCGCATTTCTTGGGCGATGCGTCAGCTTGAGCGTCGACGGTGTCGGGCCAGCGGCGTTGGCCCCGATGGTGATCGAGGCGCTCATGCTTGCAATCCTGGTTGCCGGGAAACGGATCCTGGGAAATGGCGAAGCGCCGATGTGGCGGCTATGAAGCGCTGGGTCGCTGCTGCCGGAGTATTGCTCGCGTTGGCGGTCAGCGTGCTGTTTGTCGCTAGGGATTATATCCAGCTCCATTTGGCTGGCTGGTTAGCACCGGCAATCGCTCAAAATCATGTCGTCGTTTGGCAGCAGGGCCCGCTGCTCGCACCGAGCGGCAAACGGTCGCCGAACGTTATCCTGATCCTCGCCGATGATCTTGGATACAATGACATAAGCTTTAACGGCGGCGGCGTTGCCGGCGGTTTGCTGAAAACGCCCAATATCGATGCGCTCGGTCGCGAAGGTGTCAGCTTCAGCAACGGTTATGCCGGCAATGCCACCTGCGCGCCGTCGCGCGCTGCCTTGATGACGGGCCGCTATGCGACACGCTTCGGCTATGAATTTACCCCGACCGACACGCACCCCCCTGCGTGGTTCCCATCGCATCTGATCAGGTTGGATGCGGTTTTCGCGCGCAATATCGCAACCTTTCCGTCGACTTGGGAACACAAAGCGTGGTTCGACGAGGACGCTGCCCGTGCGCCGGCCTTCGCGGGCGAGAAGGGGATGCCGCACAGCGAAATCACGATCGCCAAATTGCTTCACGATCGCGGTTACCACACGATGCATCTCGGGAAATGGCACCTCGGCGAAGCGCGCGGCATGCGTCCCGAAGAGCAGGGGTTCGACGAAAGTCTGGGCTTCATGATCGGCGGCCAAAAATATCTGCCAACCGACGATCCTAACGTCGAGAATTCCAAGCAGGATTTCGACCCGATTGACAAATACCTGTGGGCGAACCTGCCGTTCAGCGTGCAGTTCAACGGTAGCCCCCGGTTTCATCCGGGCCGATATATGACCGACTATCTGACCGACGAGGCAGTTGCCGGGATCCGAGCCAATCGCGGTCGGCCCTTTTTCATGTATCTCGCGTATAATGCGCCACATACGCCGTTGCAGGCGCTGAAGTCCGACTTCGATGCGCTGCCGCAAATCAAGGATCACCGGACCCGTGTCTATGCGGCGATGATTCGCGCACTCGATCGTGGCGTCGGGCGGGTGATCAGTGAAATCAAGGCGCAGGGTCTGGACCGCGACACCATCGTGATCTTCACAAGTGACAATGGCGGGGCGCACTATATCGGGCTGCCCGGGATCAATCGTCCCTATCGAGGCTGGAAAGCGACCTTCTTTGAAGGCGGCACGCACGTGCCCTTTTTCATCCGCTGGCCGGGCCGCATCGCGCTAGCAACGCGCGTCGACGCGCCGGTGAGTCATTTCGATATTTTTGCCACTGCCGGCGCTGCGGCGGGGAGCGCGATGCCGGCAGACCGCGCCATTGATGGTGTCAATCTTTTGCCATTTGTCGATGGCTCGGCGCACGGCCCTCCCCACGCCGCGCTATTCTGGCGGAGCGGGGCCTATCGAGTCGTCCGCGCCGGTAACTGGAAGTTGCAGGCGTTGGAACTTCCGCACAAGGTGCTGTTGTATGATCTCGATGTCGATCCAACCGAGCGCCATGATCTTGCGGCGCTACGGCCGACCAAGGTGGCGGAACTCATGGCACTCTTGCGTCAACATGATTCCGAACAGCGACCACCGGCGTGGCCCGCGTTGATCCATTCGCCAATTCCGATCGACCGACCGCTCGGGACACGTCCGGTCGCCAATGAGGAGTATGTCTATTGGGCGAATTGAACGCGCCTTCCCGGTTGCCGGTGCCGGTACCGCCGGAGAGCGACGGTCGCCGCCGTCGCTCGCAGCGTTCGCGTGACAAGATCATCGCGGCGGTTCTTGCGCTGGTCGAAGGGGGTGCGATTACGCCAAGCGCCGAGGACGTTGCAGCGCGGGCGGGCGTTGGACTGCGGAGCGTCTTTCGTCATTTCCGCGATATGGAAAGCTTGTTCCTCGAAATCACGCTGCAACTGGCAACCGATTATCAGCGATGGCTGGTCCCGTACGCGTCAGCGGACTGGCGCGGCCAGCTGGCGGAAACCATCGATCGGCGACTGACGACCTATGAACGGCTGCTCCCATTCAAGCGCGCAGCAGATGCACATCGGCATGGCTCGACGACGCTCGAGATGGAACACCAGCGGGTCGGTGCCATGATGCGTGCTCGGCTTGAGGCGATCATGGTTGCGCCGCTCGCGGGCGATGCGGTGAGCCTCGAGGCGCTCGACATGCTGATCAGTTTCGAAATCTGGCTCCGGTTGCGCCTTGAGCAAAACCTTGACCCCAGTGCAGCGCGCGCGGTCATTGAACGACAGGTTGAAATATTGCTGGCGCACGTGCCAAGGACCGAAGGCCGCTAGGCGGCCAGCGGTGATTGCGCACTTGCTTTCCAGGCGAGGGCCGTTTGTATTGGCGCAATGGGGGAAGCTCTTAAAATGCGCATGATAGTGACAGCCGCTTTGGCATTGAGCATAGCCGCGCCTGGCGCAGCGCAGACCCGGCCCGATCAAGTCGCTTTCCGCGCCCTATATAAGGAGCTTGTCGAGACGAATACGACGCTGTCTGCCGGCGATTGCACGCTTGCGGGGCAGCGCATGGCGACCCGCCTAAAGGCGGGTGGCTTTGAGGATGCGCGCATCAAGGTGTTTACCCCACCCGACCATCCAAAGTTGGGCGGCCTCGTTGCAACTTTTCCGGGTACCGATGCGAAAGCGAAGGCGATCCTGCTCCTTGCACACATCGATGTCGTGGAAGCCAAACGTGAGGACTGGACGCGCGATCCATTCACGCTTGTCGAAGAAAATGGCTATTTTTATGCGCGCGGTTCGTCCGACGACAAGGCGCAGGCAGCGATTTATACCGATAGCCTCATCCGCCTGCGGACCAGCGGATTTCGGCCGCGGCGCACCATCAAGCTGGCGTTGAGCTGTGGGGAGGAAACGCCCGGCAATTTCGATGGCGCGGAATGGTTGGTTGCCAACCATAAAGATTGGATCGACGCCGAATTTGCGTTGAACGAAGGGGGTTCGGGCAGTCGTGATGCCAACGGCAAGCCAAGGTCGCTTGGGATGCAGGCGGGCGAAAAGGTATTTCAGGATTTCCGCCTCGAAGCCACCAACCCCGGCGGTCACAGTTCGCGCCCTCGGCCGGATAACGCAATCTATGAATTGGCAGCCGCGCTTTTGAAAGTCGCAGCGTACGAGTTTCCAGTTCAATTCACCGATACCACCCGAGCGTTTTTCACCGAACGTGCCAAGATGGAGGACGCCCAGACCGCGTCAGCGATAGGGCGATTGCTCGCTAATCCGTCCGATGCCGCGGCCAATGCTCAGGTGTCGCGGGACGCTGGGTTGCACAGCATGCTTCGGACAACCTGCGTTGCAACACTGGTCGATGGCGGACATGCCGACAATGCGCTGCCGCAGCGTGCGCGGGCGACGGTCAATTGCCGCATGTTCCCGGGTGATCCGGTTGCCGGTGTTCAGGCGCAATTGGCGCGGGCAGTTAGCGATCCGGCGATCAGCATCACCGCATTACTGCCGCTTAGCCCCACGCCACCGCCGCCGCCGCTAAGTCCGAAGGTGTTTGGAACGGCGGTCGATCTTGCAAAGCGGCTGTTCCCCGACGTGCCGGTGCTTCCAACGATGGCGACGGGAGCAACCGATGGGCGTTTTCTGACGTCTGCGGGTATTCCGACCTACGGCGTTCCAGGGGCCATGAGTGATCCGGATGGCAACGGTGTTCATGGGCTAAACGAGCGAACGCGCGTCGCGGGGCTGTATGCGCAACGAGACTATCTGTTCGAACTCATCAAGCTTTACGCCAATTTGCCATGAACCGAGCCATCGCTCATTCGATCTTGATATGGAGACATTCGTGCGCTCATTCCTTCGCCGTGGTTTTTCCATATTTGCCGTTTCACTGGTTGCGGTCAGTTCAGCCGGGGCGAGCACTTATGATATCGTAGAGAAGTCAATTTCCGACCTGCAGGCCGATCTTGCCGCAAATAAAATCACATCCGTCGAACTCGTGAGACTTTATCAAGCTCGTATCGCAGCACTGAACCCGAAGTTGCGCGCAGTCATCGCGCTCAATCCAGCCGCGCCGGCTGCGGCTGCCGCAGCCGATGCGGATCGTCGCAAAGGCAGGCCGCTAGGCCCGCTGGCTGGAATACCTGTTTTGCTCAAGGACAATATCGAATCGGCCGATCCAGTTGCCACAACAGCGGGGTCGCTGGCATTGGCGGGCAATGTCGGCGGCCGTGACGCGCCGCTTGTGGCGCGGTTGCGGGGTGCCGGTGCTATCATTCTGGGCAAGACGAATTTGTCCGAGTGGGCCAACATCCGCTCGTCACATTCGATCAGTGGCTGGAGCGCTGTCGGGGGGCAGGCTCGTAACCCATATGCTTTAGACCGCAATACCTGCGGATCAAGCGCAGGGTCGGGAGCCGCGGCTGCTGCGAGCCTTGCTGCAGCGGCAGTAGGCACTGAAACCGACGGGTCGATCACCTGTCCGTCGTCGATCAACGGGCTGGTCGGTTTCAAGCCGACAGTGGGGCTGGTTTCGCGGACCTTTGTCGTCCCTATCAGTCATAGCCAGGACACCGCCGGTCCAATGACGCGCTCGGTCCGCGATGCCGCCATGTTGCTCGGTGTGATGGCAGGCAGCGATCCGGCTGATGCAGCGACGGCGCATGCCGATGCGCTCGGCCATGATTTCGTGACCGCCCTCAAGCCTGGCGCTTTGGCCGGTGTGCGGATCGGCGTGCTGCGTTTTGCGGCTAACTTTCATCCAGAAACCGAGGTTGTCTTCGAAAAATCGCTCACCACCCTGCGTAGCGCGGGCGCAACGCTGGTTGATATCACCAAATTTCCGGGCGACGGCGACATCGGCAAGCTGGAGCAATTGGTTTTGATGACCGAGCTCAAGGCCGACCTGAATACGTATCTTGCGTCGACGCGACCGCAACAAGTCGCAACGCGCACGCTGGCGGACGTTATCAAATTCGACAGTGATCATGCCGCGCAAGAATTACCTTTGTTCGGGCAGGAGCTGTTCGAAACCGCCGAGCGTACCACCGGTCTCGCAGACCCCGCCTATGTTAAAGCCGTGGCCGATGTGCACCGCCTCGCCGGGCCCGAGGGCATCGACAAGCTGTTGGCGGACAACCACGTCAGCGTCCTCGTAGCGCCAACGGTCGGGCCGTCATGGTTGATCGATCCGGTCCTCAAGGACAATTTCGCCGGCGGAGGCGCCGGCAGCCCGGCAGCAGTAGCGGGTTATCCGCACCTGACAGTTCCAATGGGTTTGGTCGACGGACTACCCGTTGGCCTATCGTTTATCGGGACTGCGTGGAGCGACCGCGAAATCCTGAGCTACGGTTATGCCTTTGAGCAAGCCGCGCATGCCCGGCAAGCGCCGCGCTACCTGCCATCGGTCGAAGTCCCCGGATTGGCGGCGGCGAACATGGGGGCTCACTGAGGAGCGGACCGCGAATCGATCGCGGGGTCGGTGATCTCGCCCGGCGGCCGCTACCAAAAGCGGCTGCCCGGTATGCCCTTGAACGGGCCGACAACGCGCGATGTTATCCAGCCCCCATAGAACCCGCCGGGTTGCGGCGTTACCAGCTCATCATCGACATAACAGGCGTCGAACGGCGCGGCATAAAATGCGATATGGTCCCGTAGCTGCTCAAAGGCGGCGGTCGGCTTCGGATAGGCCCATGCCGCACCCCGAATATCGTCACCAGCAACGCTGATGTCGAAATAGTGCGCCACACCCTTCCATTCACAAAAGCTTGTCGCCGCCACTGGGCGCAGCAACGCGACCGTCACATCGCCCGGTGGGAAATAATAGGTTGGCGGATGGCTCGTTTCCAAGGTGCGTATCGCATGGCGCGTGTCGGCGATCGTCACGCCGCGATGCACGATGCGAAGATGGTTGGAGCACGCCTCGGCAATTGCCG
>Ga0209724_1002339_pt1 | contig 16248 bp, 12 predicted proteins | sample grotaG_FD_184143 | JGI IMG/M metagenome (GOLD analysis project Ga0209724, IMG submission 184143) | Glacier valley bacterial and archeal communities from Borup Fiord, Nunavut, Canada, to study Microbial Dark Matter (Phase II) -... | ecosystem: Environmental > Aquatic > Freshwater > Ice > Glacier ...
TACTGACGATCATCGCCGGCCCCGGCGGTTATCGTGCACGCGACTTGATACGCGTCGGCATTCCGCTGACCTTGCTGATGCTGGTGGTGTTGCTGGTCAGCGTGAATCTGATTTACGGATCACGCTGAGTCGCGCGACACTTTTCCTCGGGTTTCCGTATAACGAGGGACGCTCATTCGATGCTGGCGACAACGTTTTCGAGGCCCGCATCTTTCGCCGTTGCGAATACGCGGATGAAATCGTCATAGTCCGTTGCGGGCTCGCCCACGACTTCGATCTGGGGCCGGTCCAACGGCCCACGGGTGTGCGCAAGAAACGCCAACTGCGATTTCAATTCGGCGCGATTGACTGCGATGCCGTTCCAGTAGGTTTCTCCGGTTTGCTTGATCGCAACGCGAATCGATTGGGGGCGATCATTTCCGCCGAAACCGCACATCGAGTACCAGCCCCAAGTCTCTGCTTTGTGCGTCGCCATCGGCAACGCAAACATGCAAATCACCAACACCGCCTGCAACACGCCGATAAACGGCGTCAGGCTGATTTCCGCGAGCATCTGGCGCGAGCCGATCGAACTGCGTTGCCATGTACGTTTCATGACGCCCCCGGTGAAGGAAACTCCCGACGCTCAGAATAGGCGCGTCACAGCGTATTGGCAACGCTCAGCGGCGCGTGGCTGCAACGCGAATCTCAGTCGCTCGCCATGGTGACCTCGCCGCCGCGAATTTCGACGGCAACGGCCTGCAACGATTCGCCACGACACGGCCCCGAAATACACAAACCATCGGCGACTTTGAAACACGCGCCGTGCGCCGTACACACCAGCAAACCGTTGTCGAACAGGAATTTCCCGGGCGACCAGTCGAGTCGTTTTCCGGCATGCGGACAAATATTCTGATACGCAAAAACACGCTCACCCTGACGCAGCAGCAAGACCGAATCGCCCCGCCCCATCACGTTTTCGACCGCAATGGCGCCGCCGTCGACAATATCGTCCACTCGACACAGCGGCTCAACGTGTTTCACGACTTGCAACCTCTGGCACTTGTGCGTATCCCCGGGTGACACCACTATGAATTCACCGGCAACGTTCAAGTACGCGCGGGTTTGCGTGTCTCGATATTTGCCACCGTCCAAGATTGTGCCACGTCAGGTGTGATTCGCATGTTGTATTTTCGTCCGTTTGCTGTACCCCGCCATCCGTTGTTGCGTCTTTCGCTGGCAGCGCTCGGGATCGCGTTGATGTTCTTCGTGCTGATGTTCGGCCTCGTGATCGGCGCGGTATTGCTCGGCCTTGGCGCGCTGGCCTGGCTAGTACGCCAGTTCACGCACGGATCATCCAGCGCCCGCGCATCGGTTGGTACTGCGCCGCCATCCGCAGCCACGCCCGGCGTTATCGAAGGCGAATACGTGGTGTTGCCAAAACGCGATGGCAATGCCGATTGATACCAGCGAACTGGCTCCGCCGGTTGCATGACGAGTGGCGCTGTTGCGTGATGGCGGCAATCGTTAGCATGTCGATATAACCATCCCCGCGCAAAAAATCCCGATGGACGACCACATACCTGCCGCGAGTGCGACGCATCCGTCGCCGCTCGATTCTTCGGCCTCGCAAACCGCCGCTGTCGCGCCGTCGGCAACACCGCTGCTGGTACCGCTCGCGTTGCTGGCCGTGTATGTGCTGTGGGGTTCGACCTACCTCGCGATCCGCTACGGTCTGGAAAGTTATCCGCCATTCCTCATGGCCGGAATTCGCTTTGCATTTGCCGGTGCATTGATGTACGGATTCCTGCGCTGGCGCGGCCTCGCCGCACCGACGCTGCGGCAATGGCGCAACTGCGCGTTTGTCGGCACCTTGCTGCTGGCCGGCGGCAACGGTCTGGTGTGTTTCGCCGAACAAAGCGTTTCATCCGGTCTGGCGGCGGTGATGGTGGCGAGCATGCCGTTGTTCGCCGCGGTATTTGCCGGCCTCTACGGATCGTGGCCGCGTCGCGCCGAATGGATCGGCCTGCTGATCGGTTTCGCTGGCGTGATCCTGCTGAGTTTCAGTGGGGAGTTGCGCGGCGCACCGCTCGGTGTGCTGGCCCTGCTTAGCGCGGCGATGTGCTGGGCGTTCGGCTCGGTCTGGAGCAAACACCAGGACATGCCGCAGCCGATGATCAACACTGCGGCGCAGATGTTGTGCGGCTCGGTCGTGCTCACCGTGCTCGGGCTGCTCGGTGGTGAACATTATCCGGCGCACCCGACGCTGAGCGCCACGCTGGCGATCGGTTATCTGATCGTGGCCGGATCGATCCTCGGCTTCAGCGCCTACGTTTATCTGCTGCACAAGGTGCGCCCGGCGCTGGCCACGAGTTATGCGTATATCAATCCGCCGATCGCGGTACTGTTCGGCATGCTGGTTGCTGGCGAGCATGTGCACGCGCTGGATATCGTCGGCATGCTGGTCATCCTCACCGGCGTCGCGGTGATCACGCTGACCAAGAGCAAGGCCTGACGTGCCTGCAGAATTGACCGGCCGATAAAAAGTTCGTCCTTCCAGCGCAGGCTGGAATCCATCTTGATTTTGCTTGTTTGACGACACCATCAAGCTGGTGAATCAAGATCAACATGGATTCCAGCCTGCGCTGGAATGACGGCGGCTTTTGTTCCCCGTTCCCTCGTCTCGACAAATGTCGTCTTGCCGATCACCGCCGTGCAAGCACATCATGCGTGCCGACGAATCGACACGGGAACACACGCATGAGCACCGACAAGCAAGGCCTGCTCGAACGCGCCGCGCTGCGCACCGCGATCTGGGCCGAACGTTGGTTTCCCGATGCGTTTATTTTCGCTGCGATCGGCGTGGTCATCGTCGCCCTCGCGGCGATGCTCGGCGGTGCAACGCCTGCCGCCACGGCGAGCGCATTCGGCGAAGGTTTCTGGAGCCTGATTCCATTCACCATGCAGATGACCTTTGTCGTCATCGGCGGATATGTCGTCGCATCGTCGCCACCGGCAGCGCGGCTGATCGAATGGATGGCCAGACGGCCAAAAACCGGACGCGGCGCGATCTGCCAGGTCGCCCTGTTCAGCATGCTTGCGGCGTTGTTGAACTGGGGTTTCAGCCTGATCTTCGGCGGCTTGCTGGTGCGCGCGCTGGCGCGACGAAAAGATCTCGACATGGATTATCGCGCCGCCGCAGCGGCGGCGTATCTCGGTCTCGGCGCAGTCTGGGCGATGGGGCTGAGTTCATCGGCCGCGCAGTTGCAGGCCAATCCGGCCAGCATTCCGGCCAGCCTGCTCACGATCACCGGCGTGATTCCGTTCGCTGAAACCTTGTTCCTGTGGCAATCGCTGGTGCTTACGCTGGTGCTGATCGTGGTATCGATGCTGATCGCGTATTTCTCCGCACCGCGCGGCGATCGCGCGTTGCGCGCGGCCGATCTCGGCATCGATGTCAGCACGATCGAACAACCGCGCACACGCGCCGGTCGCCCGGGCGAATGGCTCGAATACAGCCCGCTGCTGAGCATCCTGCTGGTCGCGCTCGCGCTCGGCTGGCTCGTGCAGGAATTCGCCAGCAAGAGCGCGATCGTTGCGATTTCGAGCCTCAACACCTACAACTTCATGTTCCTCATGCTCGGCCTGTTGCTGCATTGGCGACCGCGACATTTCCTCGATGCGGTGGCACGCGCGGTGCCGAGCACGACCGGCGTGCTGATCCAGTTTCCGCTGTACGGCGGCATTGCCGCGATCCTCACCACGGCGAAAGGCGCGGACGGCCAAACGCTCACGCATCACCTTTCCGCATTGTTCGTGCAGCTCGCTTCGCACGACACGTTTGCGTGGGTGATCGGCGCGTATTCGGCGCTGCTCGGATTTTTTGTGCCGTCCGGCGGCGGCAAGTGGGTGATCGAAGCGCCCTACGTGATGCAGGCCGCGAACGATCTGCAATATCACCTCGGCTGGTCGGTGCAGATCTACAACGCCGCCGAGGCGTTGCCGAACCTGATCAACCCCTTCTGGATGTTGCCGCTGCTCGGCGTGCTCGGGTTGAAGGCGCGCGATATCGTCGGTTTCACGTTCCTGCAATTGGCCATCCATTTGCCGCTGGTGCTGTTCCTGCTGTGGGCGCTCGGACAGACGCTGACGTATCACGCACCCTTGCTGCCCAGCTGAGACTGATCGACTCAATGGCTGCGACACGCAGGCGTGCCCGGCGTGCCGCAGGTATTGGCTACCGGATAATCGAGCGCCGCATGTGCCTGCGGAATGACGACGACAAAATCGTAACCGAATACCAACTGCTCGAACTTCGCGCCGACGCTATCACGCGCCGCCCGTGAGCGACGCAACGCGCCGAGGTCAAAGACAGTCCAGCTATCACTGAAGGCATGATCGATAAAGCTGATCGCCTGGAGTTGTTCGAGTTCTTCGCGGGCGTTGTACGGAGCCGTGCGCACACTCGTATCCGGAATGAACGGCAGCCATTTGTTGACGGTGCCGCCCGCGGCGATCACCAGCACATGCAGCGATTCCTTGCCATGGCTCGCGGCGATTTCGGAGGCGAGATTGCCGATATCGAATTGATGCAACGGGCTCGCGCCGCGCCCGGCGTGGAACGCACCAATACGAAACATCGCGCGCGGCGCGGTCGTGCTTTTCTTGGCGGCATCGTTGTAATACGCCATGAAATGCCGCTTCATGAGCAGCGAGCGCTGATGATTCGACGCGTAGCCATCGCTTTCCTGACTACGATAAATTTCCGCACTCTGCGCGAGCTCATCGATGATGTTGGCGGACTCGCTGTTCGGTGCCGGTTTGATCGTGTCGCGCAGGCGTTTGAAATCGGTATCCATGAGTTGCGGCAACAGCGCAACGCTCGGATCGTGCTCGGCAATCATCCTGGTTTCCGCGGCTTGCGCGCGTTGCATAAATTCGTCGATCACAACCCCCGCAGGTCCACGCGGATTGAGTGTTTTCAGCCGCTCGAAATGCATGCGCGTCGAGAGAATGAATTCCTGATCGATGCCCCACAATGCGGTACGCGATTGCTTGCCTTGCCAGGCGCTGGCCATCGCACCGTCATCGATCCAGTCGAAAAACGGGATCTCGGCCGGATAACGTTGCGACCACTCGCGCAGCTTGTCTTCGCGCGCCGCATCCGCCAGCCGCGCCGCCGATAGCGGACCGATTTCGAGCACCAGATTTGCCGGCGCATCCGCACCGAGCGAGTGCTGCATGGCGAGAACGAACTGCGGCACATCGGCAAAACCGTGATCCTCACCGACCAGGATAAATTCGGCGCGACGCCCGGCATCGATGAGTTTGCTCGCGCCTGGCCCGGACAATCCCTTGTCCGAAATCGTCAACGCGATGCGGCTCGCATGGAGGATGCGACTAAGCGCTTGTGCCGGTGTTTCCGCCGCGGGTTCTGCGGCGAACGACAGCGCACAAAATCCCGCGATCGACATGGCAATAATCAATTTCAGCTTGAACATTTTCTTTTCCCTTGTCGCAATACAATTGCGCAGATTCGTGCAACGTCGCGGCGCGACATCATGTTGGTTAACGAGCTTTGTTTGTCGGGCCGGACATCGCAACGAAAAAATATCCGTGTCGATTTTTCGATGTGATCCCGACGGATAATTCGATTCGATCAATCACTTTCCACACCATCCTGGAAAATTCGGTCCACCGGAAAACACGTACCGATCTCCGAGCTGTTGCCGCTCGCATCGGTCGCTACCAGGCTGACCGCCGCATTCGGCAACACGTTCGGTAGCACCAGCGACATATTGAAAACCACCACATTGCCGGCAACGATACTTGCCGACGTATTGTCGAGAAACACCTGCGCGCCGCCGCGTTTTGCGCTATTGCATTTGCTGGAAAAATACGCGTCGAGGCGAAACGATCCGGGCTGACTGTTCAATCGCCCAGAAAGCGTCACGGCAACATTGGTAGCGCCAGGCGCGGGGGTACTTGCGAAGATCAATGCCTTCACCAACGGAAAATTCTGCAATTGATTGGCCCCCGTATCCCCGTCATCCAGATCGTTCGCATCCGCGCCCTGGTTGCCCAGATCGATGTCTAGCGTGCTGCTGCTGGAGAACGGGTTGATATCGAATATCCGATTACTGCGCACGATGTTGCCCGTGCCGCTGGCGATCGTGATACCCACGCTACCGGTGTAGCGCACCAGATTGCCGAGCGCGGTGCCGGTAATCGCGCCGCTGGCGGCCGAACCGATTGCGTTGTTGTTGCCGTTGACCAGTATCGCGTCACCGTTCGGCGCATCGTTTGCCGCCGCGTCTATGCCGACGATGTTGGTCTGGATCACGTTGTTATTGCCACCATTGATCCAGATGCCACGAATACTGTTGTTGGCAACACGATTACCAGCGACAAGACAACCATTGCCGCCGATACTTATCCCGAACTGATTTCCCATTGAAACGGTGTTGATCGTCTTGGATACGCCATCTGGTGCGAGGCCGACCAGGTTGTTGACGATCTGGCACATTGCCGGGGTGCTGGTAATTGTGCCGAACACGTTGACGCCATTGCCAGCACTTATGATTACATTGCGATCCGCCGCGGCGTTGCCTCCTACTACCAGAGTGCCCGTAGCGTTAGTGCCGATAGCGATTGCGTTAAGGGTGGCCCCGGGCAATTCGAAATTGCCGAGAACGCCGCCAAACTGATTACCAGCGATGAGGTGGTTCTTGCCACCGAACAGTGCTACCGCCTGGCCGAACCCGCCAAGCCCCAAACCACGCAAGGTCAGCGACGCATTGGTACTACCGGCGGCGACCAGAAATCCCCTTGGTAGCAGACCCGATGCAGGAAGTATTGTGATGCACAGCTTGGCGTTAAACGCCTGGCTATCGTTGTTTGGCGCAGAGCCGGGTTGTGAATAGCCGTTGATCGTAAGTTGCGAGGTAATCGCCGGCAGGAGCGAATTGAGTCCGATGACGTATTGGCACGTGGTTCCAGGCACGTGCGGAAAATTGAAATTGATTACCGAAGGACCGGACAGCAAATTGGCTGCGTTGATTGCTCCGCGCAATTGTGTCGTATCGTTGGGGTCGTCATCTTTCACGCTGGTGACGACAAAGGTCTGCACGGCTTGCGGTGATTCGATCGCACCGAGATCGGATGCAACGCCGGGCAGTGTTGTGTTGCCTTCGATATCGGCACGCGTTGCTTGCGAAAATTTGCGGCTACCAACACGCAGCGCCGGCGATTCCGAACGCAGATGATAATTGCCGTGACTCGGCAACATCCATTGCGGGTCGATCGCTTGCGAATTCTTCAAACGCAACGCAGCGACGCCGCTGATGTTGTCGCGATAAATCGAGTTGCTCAGGTTCAGCTCGAAACGATTGCCGACATGATATTCGTCACTGCTGACAATGCCGCTGGCGCTGCCATCCGAGGACCAGAAAATGCTGTTATCGATATCGACGCGATAATTTCCGCTCGCCTGTCCGGTCGAAAAACACAGGTTTTTTGCGTCTGAAAGATCGACGGTGACATGCTGCAAGCTCGCCGCACTATCGCCATCCAGCCCGAGCTGGATCGAACATGTTGCAGCAAGATCAGCCTGTTGCAAATGATCGATCTGCACATGTTCCAGCGCGGTTGTGGCGCGATGCGATTGCAGCAGGAGCGGAAGTTTTGGGGTGGCGCCAATCGCCTCGTCCACACTGAAATCGGTGATGCGCAGATGCGAAAGTTGCAGCGCTCCCAACGTGCCGCCGAGTGGATCCCAATCGCCGGCAGACAACTTCAACGCACCGCCATTCTGCAGCGTGAGGCCATCGAGTGTGATCGACGCCGGGCCATCCGCGCGCGATGCGGAAAAACTCGCATCGTTCCTCGCACCGCCGAAATCGATCACGGTATTTGTCGCGTTAATCTCGCGACTCGCGCAAGCTTTGGAATACCCACCGACGATTCGTGTGGGCTGCGAAAAATCCAGCTGCAACGCCGGCAGGGTGTAGTGATCACCGTCGCTGATTCCGCGCACGACGCGGATTTCGTAAGGACTCACCTGGGTTTCGCCGTCCCGCAACGCGGCTTGCAGATCGGCGCTGTTATCGACACAGATTGATCGGGCGTGTGCGCTGGTCACGCAACCCAGCAACACAAAAAGGCTCATCGACAGGCTGCGGCGGAAAGAGGAAAAAGTATTCGGATACATCGGAGTAATCTCGCTGATGATTAGGTATGTCCTGATCATTCATTACGCGATTCCGCCGCTGAGGGGACATGCGCTGGTTGAGTTAACCCAAACATCTTTGCAGAAGCCGCAAGCGGCGCGACGGAGTTTCCGCCGCGCCACTTGCATCAGTTGATGGCTGGAAGTTCGACGCCATCCTTGAAGATCCGATCGACCGGGAAACAGGTGCCGATTTCCGAGGTGTTGCCGGCATAATCAGTGGCAGTCAGGCTGACCACAGCACCGCCGGCCACGGTCGGCAGGAACGATGTCATCGTGAAATTCACGTCGCTGGCGTAAATGCTGATGCCGGTGGTGACTTTGCCGATGTAAGCGCCCGCACTGCCACGACCGGAGCTGTTGCAGCTGGCGGAATAATACGCATCGATGCGGATATTGTTGCCGGACTGCGAATTCAACGTGCCCTTGATCGTGACCGGCACGGATAGCGCGCCTGGAAGCGGTGCGGTGTTGAATACCAGCCCCGTCACTAGCGGGAAATTCTGCAGGTTGTTCGCACCACTATCGCCATCACCGTTATCGTTCGGCGTGGCACCCGCCGCGCCGAGATCGATATCCGTGCCCATGCTGCTGGACAAACCGGTAGTTACCATCAGGTTGGTGCGAATAGCGTTGCCCGTTCCGCTAAGCATCTGGATACCGGCGCCGTCGCTGCCTTTGTAATGAATCATATTGCCGAAGTAACCGCCGAACACGCCACCGCCGGCAAGCGTACCGATCGCATTGTTGTTGCCGCTGACCAGGATCGACACAGTGTTTTCCGCGTTATTGCCATTTACGTCGATACCGACCTGATTGCGCTGCACGACATTGTTGTTGCCACCGTTGATCCAGATCCCGCGGTCGCCGCCTGCGATCCGATTGCCGACGATTTCGCAGCCGTCGCCGGAGACGTCGATGCCGGTGCTGTTCGGTATCACGGTCGTACCATCGGCACCGAGTCCGACCAGATTGTTGACGATCTGGCAGCCATCCGGCGCACTCACACCGTTCTCAATGTTGACACCGGCGGCCGCGCCCACGATCACGTTGCGGTCAATCAGGCTTGTGCCACCGATGATGATGCTCGCCGTGGCATTGCCACCAACGGCAATAGCGTAAAAGCCAGCACCCGGCAGGCTGATCCCGCCCACACTGCCACCAAACTGGTTGCCGGCGATGACATGATTGATCCCGTCCAGCAACAATACCGGCTGGCTGAACCCGCCCATGCCAAGACCACGCACCACCAAGGATGCGTTGGTGCTGCCGGTCGATACACGCAGCGCGGTGGAAAGCGTGCCAGATGCCGGCTTGACCAGCACGCACAGGCTGGCGTTGAACGCATCGGCGTCATTGTTTTGCGCCGAGCCGGGCTGGCTGTAGCCATCGATCGTGATTGGCGAGGTGATCGGTGGCAACGGCGAGCCCAGGCCGATCGCATGCGGGCACGGACTACCGACGGTGTTGGGAATATTGAAGCTGATCGTGCTGGCGTTGCCGTTCGAGTTGGACTGCGTGATCGCATCACGCAGGCTGCCGCAATTGGTGGCGGTGCAATCACTGTTGTTGGTCACGGTGAACGATGTCAGATCGGTAAAGGTCGATTCGGATGCACCACGATCCGGCGCGCTGCCAACAATGCGCGCCACGCCTTCGATATCGGTAGCGGGTGAGCCGCCCGGCACCACCAATGTGCCGGAATTCACCGCCGGCGAATTGAACGCCAGGTGATAGTTGCCACTACTCGGTAACGACCACAACGGATCGCTGAACAATGGATTGGAGGTGGTCACACTGGCGACACCACCGATGCTTCCGCTGCGGTACAGGCTATTGACCAGCTTGAGACTGAAACTCGTGCGCGAGTTGGTTTCGTCAAGGGTGGCAATGCCGACAGCGCTGCCGTCAGACGACCAGACGATGCTGTTATAGATTTCCGCGGCATAATTTCCCGACGATTTCTCGACCGAAACACAGAGTTTTTTGGCACTTGAAAGGTCTGCATTTACATAGTGCAGCGACGCCAGGCTATCCTCATCCAGACTCAGATTGACCGCGCATGACGTGCTGCCGCTAAGTTGCGTGAGGTGATCAAACTGCACGTCTTCCAGTGTTATGGATGCCGCATGCGAAACGAGTTTCACCGGAAAATCGCGAAACAGCGGATCGACACTCGTGCTGCTGGCGTTGAAATTGGTGATTCGCACATGCGAAAGTCGCACCGCTCCGGCGTCGTCGCTGAAACTGCCATATTGCCCCGTGCTCAGAATCACCGAATAGCCGTTGCGCAGGGTGAGCCCTTCAAGGCTGATCAGAGCCGTTGGGCTGGCACTGAGTTGAGTAAGCGAGAAAAAATTGCCACCCATGTCGATGATCGTATTCGCCGCGCTGACGCTGCGACTCGCGCAATTGGCGGTGTAACCGCCTTCCAGCGTGATCGGCTGCGGAAAATTCATATTGATGGTCGGCAAGGTGTAATGATCGCCGCCGGCCGACCGCTGCACCAGACGGATGGTATTCGCGCCACCAGTGCCGATACTGGCGAGTGTCAACTGAATTTGCAGCGCACTATCGGTGTTGACGCATGAAGTAACTGCATATGCCGGTACGAACGAGAAAAGCAACATCAGCAGCGCGCCGGCCGGCAGCAGCTTTTGCAACGTGGAAATAATCTTGGTGGACATGAGCGAATCTCCGAAAGTGGCGTGATTGGTAGTCGTGTCTTGAATTACGAGATTCGATCGAAAAGGGGACATTGCATGCCGGTGATGGCGCAGTGGTTTGCGCGAATTGGCCGGCTTTCGCGCGATATTTTCAGCGCTTGAAGCCGTATTTCGCCGCGATGTTATCGATCAGCGCGCAGGCCTTGACCGGATCCTGCTGCATCAATAATCCAACCGGTTCGGTCAGCTTGCCGAACTCCTGCCAGTCGCTGCGGGTGAGGCCTTGTGTATCGGCGCGATTCTGGAAGGATTCGGTAAGCCACACCACACGCTGCACCGATTCGGCCAGATCACATGCTTTGCCCGGAGGTTTTTTGCCCTCCTTTTCCACTGCAGAAAGTGACCGCACGTTTTGCACCGCGAGATCGACTTTGTATTGCTTCCCAAGTGTGTCGTAGCTCGCACATGCCTCCGTATATTTTTCTGCAGCCAGTGTTTTTCCGACCGCACCGAGGCGCGTGTTGAAGTCGATGACTTGTCGATAATTCGCCTCGTAGCCGGCAGGATCCTGGAGTGGATCGGGCAACGCACTTTGCAGTTTCATGCCGTACTGGTTCAACGCCATCATGCGATTGAAAGCATCCTCGCGACTGCAAGTTGCGGGCGACGCGGCATGCGCGGGACGCTGGCTGACAACAAAAGCCATCACGACAAAAATCAGTACATAAATCGCTTGTTTGCCGGATATGCGCATGAAAAATATTCCCAGTTTGACCGAAGCAGAATTGGCGCCATTCACGCAAATCGTGCGAAAAAATCTGGCGATGACGACGGCTGCAACGTCAGGCAACCGTCGTCATACACCGTGCGGTAAATCAGTTATCCGAACCCAACCGCCACATCGCGCCCAGCGAGGCCAGCAACAGCCCGAGCAGCAACAGCGACCACGTCGATAAGGACGGAATCGGCTGGATGTTTTGCTGGATCACCGGCGCCAGATTGGTCAGGGTAAATACCTGGCTGATGTCCGATTCGGTCGAGGTGTGATTACCATCGACAATCGCGGTGACTTGATACGAACCGACCGTACCATCTGCGGTTGCGCTAACCTCGGCGTAGCCATTTGCATCGGCCAGGGCACTCAACGCAGACAATGTCGCGCCGCCGCTGGAGAGAAAAAACACCTGCACCTGCGGCGTGACTTGGCCATCGCTATTGACCACTTTCACGCGCAGTTTTTGCGCAAAGGCGGTGTAGATCAATGTCGATTGCGGGGTACCGCTATCCAGCGTCATCACCGCAGGCAGGTCGGCCACGTTGCGCAGAAAAAAGGTCTGCGAACTGGTCTGCGCACTGCCCTGCACACTCACCTTGACCGCGTATTTTCCGACCAGGCCATTGGCGATCGCGGTCACCTGCGCGTTGCCGGCAAGATCGGTCACTGCGCTCGTCGCCGACAATGCGGCAGTAGCGCCGGTAACGGCATCCAGCGCAATCTGATACACCACCGTTTCACCCGCAACCGGATTGCCGAAAAAATCCTGCACATGAATCACGATCGGACCGGAGAACGGCTTGGTCACATACGCGTATTGCGGATTGGAAACATCGACGTAGATCGATGCCGCCGAACCCGCCGCCGCCGCATTGGCCAACGTGATCGCGGTTGGTGTGGCACCCGCTGCCGACACTGCGACCTTGTACGATCCCGACATCGCATTCGCCGTGGCGTTGATCGATACCAAACCATTGATATCGGTCACCGCACTTGCTGCCGACAATATAGCGCGCGCACCCGAATTCGGCGCAGTGAAATTGACCGTCACGCCTTGTTTGGGCACGCTGTTGTCGTCGGTCAATTTGACTTGCAGGGTCGTGGCAAATGCGGTGCTGACCAACGTGCTTTGATTATCGCCGCTCGTCACCGTCAGAGCGTTCGCGCCGGTGTTGCAGAGATTGAAATTTTCCGGATGGCCGCCGTTGTAGCCCTCGATCACCGCGTACAGCGTGTAGCAACCGAACACATTATTGGCGACCGCCGTGTAACTGACTTTGCCTTGTGCGTTGGTCACGCCGACGAAGCCGCTCGCGCTGGGCACGGCAACTCCGGTCGGTGCGGAAAAGATCACCTGCAGATTCGGCACGCCGACATTCGCGGCATTCTTCACCGTAATCGACAGCGGTGTCGCAAACGCGGTGCCGTATACCGTACTTTGCGGGCTGCCGCTCTCGATGATGTGATTTGGCGAACACGTCAGCGTTTTGAAAATCGCGATATCGCTGAGGCCCGGCCCGCGCGTGATCATATCGGCGCAACCATCAGCATTCAGGTCAAGGTTGGTCAGCATGCGCGTCTGCGAGTAGCCGATGTGCTGCGTATAGACGAACGAATGATTCGGCTGCTGCAGCAAAACATAACCGTCGGATACGATATCCAGCAGACCGTCGCCGTTGATATCGGCAATGACGGTCTTGCCCATGTCGCGGCCATCGTCACCCGGCAAGCCGGTGGCGTAAAGATGAATCGGCGTTTGAAACGTGCCGTTGCCGTTGCCCTTGGCAAACCACACGCCGTTGCCGAAATAATTGGTCATCACCAGATCGGCTTTGCCATCGCCGTCGAGATCGACCGTTTGCGAGTCGAACGTGAAATAGACGTTATTGCTGATATCCAGCACTTGCCCGAGCGAAATGAAAAACCCGCTGCCAAATCCTTTCAATACCGTAACTTTATTGGCATTGGTCAGCACGATGTCGGCTTCTGCATCGGTATCGATCTTTGCCACGGAAAGATTGAAGGCGCTGTCGATATCGTATTGGTACGAAGACAGGAACTTGCCGCCGCCGGTGCCCAGCAGCACCTCCATATAGGTGGTACTTGAGCCATAGGCAAGCGTGATGATGTCCGGCCTGCCGTCGTGATTGATATCCACAACAACGGCGCTGTACGCGCGCCCGATGGCTTCGGCAAAAGCCGGACGCTGCGGACTGGCGGCAACAAAGGTCGCGCTGCCATCACCGACGCCGAGCAATACCGACACGCCAATGTCGTCGGTGACGATCAGATCGATGATGCCGTCGCCGTTCACATCTGCGGCAGTGATGCCGTTCGGATTCTTGAAATTGAATATGCCGTAATCGTGACTCAGCGTGAGTGTGCCGATCGCGTTAGCCGTATAGATGGCCAGACTGCCATGCTCGTCATTATTGTTCTTGATGACCGCGACATCGCGATAACCATCGTTGTTAAAATCTGCCGTGGTCGCCACAAACGGCGCGCCGTAACTACTGCCGATGCTCGCCGGCTGCACCCCGGCCGGGCCGTACACGGCGGCGGCCGTCGCATCGAGCGCGAGGAGCGAAAGCGCGATTGGCAGCATCGCGAGCAGACGTTTCATCCGCGAAAATGACCGCGGCGATGGCACCGGCCGCGCATGTTTGATCGTGCTGTTGCCAGCTTGAGTGAATTGATACATGACGTTTCCTTGTTGGGAGAGATCTGGACGATGCGCTGATACGGCGAAAGATCTGCAGGTGAGTCCGGTTCGAATTGCGTCCGGCCGCAACATCAGCGCCGTGAATGCGCGACGCGAATTTTTGCGGGGAACAGACTTTGGTCAGCTTGAGTGCGCCACATGGATTTTCCCGGATGCCCTGTAATGCATTACGGGATTTCATGCGAAAGGGGACATCACGGCGCTGTCGCACGCCGCAAACCGCAGCGCTTGCTGGCCCGCGTGGGCCTGATGCAGCGAAACGGGTCGGGTGAACCGCAAAGTTGTCGCGTGCTGAAATCAGAAGCCGCTGGTCTGATCGAAGCCGTCGCGAAACACCGCGTCTTCGGTGCACGGCATCACGGCCGGATAGCGCGACAGCACGGCGTCGTTATTGCTCACCGCGTTGAACTGCGAATCCGCGCCGACCACCCAGTCGGTACCCAGCAATTGAATCGAGCTGGCACGACTGGCGTTGAATGTGTCCGCGACACACAATGATCCCTCCGCAGTCCATTCGGCAATCGCCGCAATCGTGCTGCTGGCCACGGACATGAAGTCACTCACGCGAACACGCCACGCCCCGCCGCATTTACCGCAAACGCCAGCGGTGTCGCACTATGCGCTGCATTCGGGCCGCCCCATTGCCGTGCCCAGCGCGTGCTGCCATCGGCATTGATCCGCAGCACTCCAGAATCCTGCACGCCGGTGCGGTTGACCACGATCGTCGAGCCATCCGACAGCAGTTCAAAACCGATCGGCTCCGCGCTACCACAGGCGGCGACGGGGCCGGAATGCGTCCACAAGCGCTGACCCGTCACATCCAGTTTCCATATCCGGAACGTGAACAAACCGCAAGACGACTCGGGGCCGCCAGCGATATAGGTATTGCCCGCCGCATCCTGCGCCAGCCACGCCGGAGTGAACAGATTGCCGATGTCGCCCGTTTCGCGGTCACTGAAAACCAGCGCATCGGCCGCATCAAAGCGCAAGGTACGATAAGCGGCGTGGACGTTGCCGCTTTCATAACCGCTGACCACAAAACCACCGTCGGCACGCAGCAGGATCGCGGTGGGCACATCGATGCTGTTGGGCAGGCCCCAACGCACGTCATCACCCGCGACGCCGTCCTCGGCATAACGCGCGATCAGAAAGTCACCCTGATCCGCCGTCGCGATGAGGATGCGATTCGCGGCGAGATCACGCGCAATTTTCGGACCACTCAGCAGCGATGCGTTGAGCGTGGTCTGCAACGTTCGCTGATGCTCCCAGATCAGACCGCCATCGAGACTGTCGAACTTGCGCACAAAAAGGATATTGAAGCTGGCCGCGGTCACGACGGCGCTGCCATCGGCGGCGACTTTCATATCGATCTGGTCCGCCGGCGGGATGACCGTATCGATATGGACCCAAGCCAGTTGGCCATTCGCTTCGTAGCGGATAAACACGAGCCGATAAAGCTGGGTGGCCGGATCATACGATCGTACCAATTGCAGAATGCCGCCAGCCGCCGCGGCGCGAACCAGCAACACGGTATCGCTATGGTTGAACGGACTGTTCCAGTCCTGGGTCCAGCTGCTGGCGATCTGCCGGGTATCGGCATTGCAGCGTAGGGTCGCGCCGAACAGCAGCAGCAATACGGCGCAATGCAACACCAGAGCGAATGGCCTGCGCCTGGAAATCTTGTCTGCCATCGAGTTGCCCATGCCGCGCCCCATCCGGAATTTGCCATGCGTGACAAGAAAGACAGGGTACTGCGGCACCCTGTCCAGATACATTCACGCCTGTCAAAATCAGGCGCGACGGCGCTTTACGAGGATGGTCATGCCGAGCAGCAATGCCATCAACAACAGCTTTCCGAACTCGGACAAACTCGGGATTT
>Ga0209724_1002341_pt1 | contig 16236 bp, 8 predicted proteins | sample grotaG_FD_184143 | JGI IMG/M metagenome (GOLD analysis project Ga0209724, IMG submission 184143) | Glacier valley bacterial and archeal communities from Borup Fiord, Nunavut, Canada, to study Microbial Dark Matter (Phase II) -... | ecosystem: Environmental > Aquatic > Freshwater > Ice > Glacier ...
ATAGCATTAAATCTTTTGAAAAAAGACGACGCAAAAGTTGGAATCAAAAGTCGACGGAAAATGGCTGGTTGGAGTAACGATTACCTCTTGAAACTGATTCGCAATTAATTTAGATGCGTTTGCCCTGAACCACTGACATTATAAGATCCATTTCAATAATAAATGACTCCTTTTCTTTTACCCATTGTAATTGGTACCGGTCTTCAGCAGATATTTCATTGTTTTGTACGGCTTGCAATACCTTCATACCCCACTTGCTGATTATATCAATATTTAAAAATCGTGACTTAGAGCGCTGATTAGGTGGAATTAAATGAGCATATTTACTGCAACAAAGTTTAAATCTCATTTGTCCCGCTTTGTGTGCATAGTCCTTAAAATTTTCATCTTTTTCATACAACCTTTGTAGACATATGGCTATTGCATGAGTGATATCATACACCTGCGTTATTTCAACCTCCTTTAGTCCATATTTTATGGTGCTTCCGCTATCTGTAACGGCATATATAATAGTTCCAAGCTTCTCTTCGACTATTTTCAGCTCATTGGCAATATCTTGACCCGTCCACCTTTCCTTTGACTTTACGGTAATTGGTTCCATGTCTTGTAGCATCAAGGGACGGGAAAAATCCGCATGACTTCGCCTAATCCCCAGGATAACAAGAACTTTTTCCTGTCCTATCCCAATACTCTCATCAAGGATAATAATCCAATCATTAGCTTTTTCTTTGGCCGATTGCAATTGGACATATCCTATTTTCTTGATATAGCATTGCTGTGGAAAAAGATGGCGAGGATAATTCAATGTTTAAGTACAAATTAAATGTGACCAAAACCTTACTCAAACTGCGGAAGCTTACGGATGTATTTATTTTCGCAGAAAGCATTGTAAGAATAACGACAGTGCTGAAATGGGACCGCTTAGGTTTATTTTTATCTAAAGTCCTATTATCTGTTGCATGTTTTTTTTTACAATGAGCAACTTTTGGTTCATCTCATCAAGGCTTTCTTTTCGGTTCATTGCCTTAACTTTCCACTCATCCCGGCTAAAAGTTAATTCTTTGATTCTTTTTTAAGTTGTTTGTTCTCCAGCCTTCGCTCTTTGGCACGTATTTCCCATTCATAATTTGCCATATTAATACATTCTATATTATTACTTGACAAGTATAGTAATTATATATTTATTAATACTATATTGAACGTAGAATTATTGTATTTATTTACGATTTAATTCACCCCACCCGAAGGGCCTCTCCCACTATTCTGCCGAATCGGTTTGCGAAGGTTCCGATTCCTGATTCAGGATGTAATTCACCGCATTTTGTGCCTGGGCAGCAGCTAGAGCCAGGATCTTTGAATCATCATTGAAAGTTCTGATCCAGCTTTTGATGTAAGCCGCATTGTTATCGATGGTCTGCTGTTCAATGCCGGTAATTCCGCAAAGATAGGCAGCACCCATCTCTCCAACGAGCTCCTCTTCGCTATAGTCCTGAGAACCAAACTTATGATCTTTTATTTTTTCATAACACCCAGTCTGGAACGGTGGCCAGTCGAGTGGGTCGCTTTATCCAAAATTTTGGATAAAGCAATTTATACCAGATGTGAGGGCGAATAGTACAAATTCGCTACAAGCCTACCGCGAAGCGTTAACTTTATACATCCGGTTCCTGGAAGACGAGAAATCTGTCAAGCCCAACAACCTGTCATCTGGTTGTTTTTCACGCTCATATATACAAGCCTGGATGATGTGGCTAAAAGACAAACGTCATAGCAGCAACTCAACTTGTAATCATAGATTGGTATGCCTGAGAAGTTTTATTAAATATTTGAGTCGCAGAAATATAATGTTTGTACAAGTCGATGTGGAAGCATATGAAATAAAAGCAATGAGAAGTCCGAAGAAAGGCATGGATGAAATCACCAAAGATGCGATGAAAGCTTTGTTTGCGGTTCCTAACCTCAATACAGCTATCGGGAAACGTGATTTTGGGCTGTTTAATCTTATTTATAATACAGCAACCAGAATTGATGAAATGCTTTCATTAACAATATCCTCCCTACACCTTGATGATAAAAGCAAAGATTATGTCACCGTTTGGGGTAAGGGTACAAAGCGCAGAACAATATTTATCTTGCCCGAAGTAGCAAAGATTATAAAGGCTTATATAAAAGCATTTCACGGCTCTGCACCCAACCCTACAGATTTTTTGTTTTTCTCTCATTATGGAGGAGGTAAAAAGAAACTTACTCAGGCGGCTGTTGATAAAAGATTGAAACAATATGCATCAAAAGCAAATATGAGATGTGCAGACCTCCCAAAGAATCTGCATTGCCACAGCCTTAGACATGCACGGGCAACCCATTGGTTAGAAGATGGCTTGAATATCGTCATGATACAGAAATTGTTAGGTCATGAAGATATAAATACAACAATGGGATATGTTGGCGTATCTACTGAACAAAAAGCGAAGGCATTAATGACGATAGAAGATGATGTTGCCAAAAAGATGGTCAAAAAGTGGAAAGGCGTCAAAAAAACTGACTCCCTTGTAGCCTTTTTAGGGCTGAAGTAATACAATATTATCCCAACTTCTATATTTACAAATATTTGAAAATATGATATTTAAGTATCTAGTTGGGATAATATTTTAGTTGGGATAAGTAAGTTCATGATAAAGAACACTATACACCTGTTCATCATGAAAGAAAGATCTTTGACTTGGCATATAGACAGTATCTAGTGAAGGTGAGTAGTAAGCATGATCACTGTTCCATTCAATCTTCGGGCAGTCTTTCCATTCGTATATGATCTTGTCAGCTGCTGCGTTGGAGTTAAAATCATGGTCAAAAGCCTCCGTATCCGGAATTTTCTTTGGATCGATCCCTTCGGTTTGCGTCAGATTAAAAACATTGTAGTAGCGTAGAAACGGCGTTTTCTTAATCTCTCCGTTTTTGTCTTCCGACTCAAGGATCTTCCAGAAGACAACCATCGTTGCTTTTTCACCCTTTCGGATGTTACCACCCAGCGCTCTTGCCTGTTCGAAAGTCAGATAAAAGGGTGAAGTGAAAGGAAGGCAAAGCAGCATCCAGAAGTTAATTCCGGTGTAAGGTCGATTGGATATCATGTTACGAGGCATCCCGTTTTTAGTTCTCCAGGGAATCTGCCATGGCACAACTCCCGCTTCCAATCTGTCAATAATCTTTTGCGTAACAACTTCATAAAGATCCATTTTATTCATCTGTGATGCTCCTGCCTTAGAGACTTATTTTGGCAACTGGCACGCCGGTTAAATTTTTGCGTGCCCATCATTGAGCTGCCACGGATAAGGCCAACGGGGTACATGTCAGTTTGCCACCCTTCCCGAAGGGTAGTGTTATTTTGGTAAACTGAACGCATCCGAAGGATTCCGGCGCGCCGGAACCCCTTTACCGTTCCGTGGAGCGATTAATAAATTTGTAAAAATTTGAGTGGAGTAGAAGATAACCATTAGTTGGTTTACAAAACAGAGTAAAAGCGTTTATTTTCCTGTTACTAAAATGGGAATAAATTTTTATTATCCTGATTTTTAAAAATATTTTAAATCAAAAAACAACAATAACACTAAAATTTAAATATGTTTAAAAACATGTATGATAAATGAAAATAAGAATCTTTCTTAATGTATGATATGAATATTTTACAGTAATTTTGCTAAATTATAAATATGTATTCTGATTTAAGATTTGCCTAATTTATCTAACCCTAATCAACTTAATTCATGAAGCTTAAATCCGCTATTTGCACGATACTCCTCGCCGGATTACTGATACCTCTGCTAACAAATTGCAAAAAAGACTCCATTAAGGTGCCACCAACCTTAACGATTGCAGTCTTAACGGATGTCACTGCGACATCTGCCAAATGCATTGTCGAAATTCCAAGTGATGGAAGAGCTTTAGGAATATCGATCACTGGCACTTAAACAACAACTTTTAGACATCCAAACTGTAAATTTCATGAAGCAATGCCAAAGTGAAAGAGTTTGCTCAAAAATTGGTAATCAAGAATGTAACTAAATTTCTTTCAATTCAAATTTCAATGATATTTAACTTAAAATTTCAAAAATCAATTAAGCAATTTATATATTAACCTATGAAAAAAACAACACTCCTTGGAATTCTATTAATTGCAATCACCTTCTTTACAGGCTGCAAGAAGGATAATGGCTCCAGCCCTACTGACTCTTTTGTTGGTATTTATAATGTGACCGAATCATGGGCAGAAAACGGTAAAACGCTAACCAAATCTGATTTCTCGATGACTGCACTAAAATCAACACAAAACAATTATGAGATACTTCTAAATAATTTTGCAAACTATGGTGCGGGAATTACTGCAGAAGCCTACATTAATGGGAATACAATTACCATCCCCAAACAAACACTTCCTAATTCAAAAGTTATTGATGGTTCAGGAACGCGGACTGATACCACGTTGACTATTACATATACGGAAAGCAGTAAGAATTATTCTCTGGTTATTTCAGCCATAGCAAAAAGGAGATAAAATGAGGATGCTATTTTTATTTTTTATATTGATGTGCTGCCAAAGGTCAATTGCACAGGAAGTCGTAGCTACTGCAGGATGCACTTTTGACAACTCAGGTGGCAGCATTTCCTTCACAATTGGTGAGAGTGTGGCACAAACTGTTACACAGGGTGACATAACTCTTACACAGGGATTCCACCAATCCAACATAACGGTTTCAATAGCAAACGAGTTGAAGGGTTTAGATTTTTCAATTACTGTTTTTCCAAATCCGACCAGGGATATCTTAATTCTTAAACTGACGAAGGAAAATGTGATGGGATTGCAATACATTTTATTCGACATGAACGGCAAACTATTATCTAAAAAGGATTTAGAACAAAAGGAAACACGTGTACCCGTTGAGCAATTAGCTCCCGGTTTATATCTTCTCAAGGTAAAAGAAGGAAATAAAGAGCTAAAAACATTCAAAATCATCAAAAATTAGAGAATGCAGAATATGAAAAAAATATTTACATTTATGGTCCTGCTTATGGTCGCATCATCGATTTTTGGCCAGGTACCATTGAGTTTTAAATATCAGGCTGTACTGCGTGATGCACGGGGAAACACTAAAGCAAATATTGCAACCCAGATTGCAATAAGCGTCTTAAAAGAAAATGCAAATGGTACAGTCGTTTTTTCCGAAACTCATAGCGCTACCACTGATGGTTACGGTCTTATAAACCTGGAAATTGGTAAAGGAACACCTAAAATTGGAACTTTATCTGGCATAGACTGGGGAACAAGTAGCTATTTTATAAAAGTGAACGTTGATGGTGTTGAAATGGGAACAAGCCAATTATTAAGTGTTCCGTATGCCTTGTATGCAAAAACAGCTGGAAATGTAACAGGAAGTATAACCGAAACTGACCCTGTTTTTACCGGCAGTCAGGCAGCGATAATTACCGCTAACCATATAACCAAACTTAATAATCTGTCAGGCGTAAATACCGGTGATCAGAATTTAAGTGGATTAGCAACAACTGCGTCATTAACTTCTGCGTTGGGCAATAAAGTAGATAAAATAGCAGGCAAAGGCTTATCAGCAAACGATTATACCACCACTGAAAAAACTAAACTTACTGCAATTAATGGTACAAATAACGGAGATCAGGATATTACGGCGATGGCTCACTCAAACCGTACAGCATTGGATGCCGTAACCGGCAAAAATACGGGCGATCAGAATTTAAGCGGTTTAGCGACAATTTCATCAGTAACCACAACATTAAATAATAAAGTTGATAAGGTAGCAGGCAAAGGCTTGTCAGCAAATGACTATACCACAGCTGAAAAAACAAAACTTAAAGCAATTACTGGTTCAAATACCGGAGACCAGGATGTTACAGCAATGACTCATTCAAACCGAGTAGCTTTGGATTCTGTAACAGGTAAAAATACAGGTGATCAGGATTTGGCGAGTGTTTTAATGATGGGAACTGATGCAGGAAATAAAAAAATAGTAAATGTAAATCAAATGGGAGTTGGTACTTCTTCTCCTGATATAAGTTCCGCATTGGAAATTAAAAGTACAACACAAGGATTTTTACCTCCACGAATGACTTATGTGCAGAAATTAGCCATTGTATCTCCTGCTACAGGACTGATAATTTGGTGCAGCAACTGCGGATTATCAGGTGAAATACAGGTTTATAATGGAACAACCTGGACAAATCTGATTGGTGAAATTACATCTGCATCATTACCCGTTATCTCTTTAACCACAGCAGTTAATTCAATTACAAAAACCACAGCTACGAGCGGCGGAAACGTAACTTCTGACGGAGGGGCACTAATAAAATTACGTGGTGTTTGTTGGAGCACTAAAGTTAATCCTACAGCTGCATTAAGTACCAAAACCATTGATGGTACCGGAGCAGGTGTATTTTCAAGTTCTTTAACAGGACTAAGCGCAGATTCAACCTATTATGTGAGAGCCTATGCAACAAATAGTACCGGAACAGCTTATGGTAGTAGTATAACATTTTCCACGATTACTAATCATGTAGCCCCCACAATAACGACCATAGCAGCCACAAATATTGCTAAAACCACAGCCACAAGTGGTGGAAACGTAACTTCTGATGGGGGTGCAACAATTATAGTTCGCGGTGTTTGCTGGAGCACATCGGTAAATCCTACTATTGCATTAAACACAAAAACCACAAATGGAACTGGGACAGGTATATTCTCAAGTTCTTTAACAGGACTAAGCGCAGATTCAACCTATTATGTGAGAGCCTATGCAACAAATAGTGCGGGGACAGCTTATGGAAGTAGTATAACATTTAGCACTATTACTAATTATGTTGTCCCCACATTATCGACTTCAGCGGCAACAAATGTCGCCCAAACTACAGCCACAAGTGGTGGAAACGTAACTTCTGATGGAGGTGCAACAATTACAGTGCACGGTGTTTGCTGGAGCACGTCAACAAATCCTACTATTGCCTTAAATACAAAAACCACAGATGAAATCGGAAGTACAATTTTTACAAGCAAATTAACAGGACTTTCAGCAAATACTATTTTTTATGTGCGAGCATATGCAACGAACAGCGTGGGTACAGGATATGGAAGTGAAGTAACGTTTAAGACAGCAGCAACTGTAAGTAGTACGGTCACCGATATTGACGGCAACGTTTATAGTGAAGTAACAATTGGCACACAGGTGTGGATGGTTGGAAATTTAAAAACTACTAAATATCGTAATGGTGACCCAATACCCAATGTAACTAATGGTACATCATGGGCAGCTTTAAACACTGGTGCTTATTGCTGGTACAATAATGACTTGGCAAACAAAGCCGATTATGGAGCATTATACAATGCCTATTCAGTGGCAGACACACGTAATATTGCACCAATAGGTTGGCATGTTTCAACCTTTGCCGAATGGACAACAATGATAAAATATTTGGGAGATGAAGATGTTGCTGGTAACAAATTGGCCGAAAAAGGTACATTACATTGGGTAAGCCCAAACAATGGTGCGACTAATGAAAGCGGTTTTACAGCTCTACCGGGTGGAGCATGTAATTTTGAAGGTCAGCACGGATCAGTGACGGCTATCGGATACTGGTGGACTTCTACAGAGTCAGATTTATTATTGACAATGGCAAAAAGGATATATAACAGCCCAACGAATGTTGGAATGACAAGAAATACTGAAATTAATGCTGGAGCACCAAAGAAAAATGGCTTTTCTGTTCGTTGTGTAAAAGATGTCGATCCCGCTAATGCAGAAATGCCTACTCTAAATACCACAAATGCAAGCATTATAACAAATACATCTGCAAATTGCGGTGGCAACATAAGTAATGATGGTAGAGCATCTATTATATCGCGCGGTGTTTGCTGGAACACTTCCTCTAATCCTACAATTGCATTAAATACCAAAACAAGTGATGGTGCAGGAACAGGTATATTTTCAAGTTCGTTATCAGGATTAACAGCAGGTACCACCTATTATGTGCGAGCCTATGCTACAAATAGTGCTGGAACTTCTTACGGCAGCGGTTTAACATTTACCACCCTTGCAAATCCTGTCGTACCCACATTATCGACTACAGCGGCTTCAAATATCACCCAAACAACAGCCACAAGCGGCGGAAATGTAACTGCTGACGGAGGTGCAACAATTACAGCACGAGGTGTTTGCTGGAGCACATCCGCAAATCCAACCATTGAGTTAAGCACCAAAACCAGTAATGGTACAGGAACAGGTTTATTTTTAAGTTCTTTAGCAGGTTTGAAGGCTGGTACAACTTATTATTTAAGATCCTATGCGACAAATAGTATTGGTACTGGCTATGGAAGCAAATATTCAATTATGACATCATTCGCAAGTGATGGCTCGACTATAATGGATATTGATGGCAATGTCTATTCTACTATAACAATTGGAACGCAAGTGTGGATGGTTGAGAATCTGAAAACTACCAAATATCGTGATGGTTCAAATATTCCTAATGTGACTGATAATGCAGAATGGAGTAATCTTAACTCTTCTGGTTATTGTTGGTATAACAATGACATTTCAAATAAGAACAAATATGGTGCATTGTACAATTGGTTTACATTAAATACGGAAAAATTAGCACCAACAGGTTGGCATGTTCCCAATGATATCGAATGGGGAATACTTCAAAACTATCTTATAAACAATGGCTATGGTTATCAGGGTGACGGAACTGATATTGCAAAATCAATGGCGGCAACATCTGGTTGGAGTATATTTTCCACTTCTGGTACAGTAGGAAACGATTCAGGAAGTAATAATAGTAGTGGATTTTCTGCTCTTCCTGGTGGCAGCCGCGACTTAGATGGTACATTTCGCTACCTTGGCAATGATGGTGTCTGGTGGCAGAACTCAAAATATTCTACGGAAGGTGCCTGGAGTTTGGGAATTAATTTCAATAGCAGATTTATATATCATGGTGTTGCATATATGCTTTCAGGATATTCTGTTCGCTGCGTAAAAGATTAAGATTTACAAAAAATCACATATATACCTTATGTTTATGCCGAATAAAATGTTTGATAAAAATTCAGGTAAAAACAGCTAATCAGTAAATAAAATCATATGAAAGACCGAATTCGTTGAAATTAGCGACCGGGTGATTGTTTATGTAAAAAACTTAAACATTCAATTTCTACCATGGAAACTGTTTATTTCATGAATCATTACCAAAGTGTAAGAGATTGCTCTAAAATTGGTGGTCACGAATGTAACTAAATCTCGTTCAATTCAATATTCAAGGAAAAAGAACTAAAAACATTAAAATCATTAAACAATAAATAATGCAGAATATTAAAAAAGTATTCACATTTATGGTCTTGCTTATAGTCGTATCATCGATTTTTGGCCAGGTACCATCGAGTTTTAAGTATCAGGCTGTACTGCGTGATGCACGGGGAAACATTAAAGCAAATATTGCAACTCAAATTACGATAAGCGTCCTAAAAGAAAACGCAAACGGCACAGTCGTTTTTTCCGAAACTCATGATGCAACCACTGATGGTTATGGTCTTATAAACCTGGAAATTGGTAAAGGAACGCCTACCGTTAGAACTTTATCTGATATTGACTGGGGAGTAAGTACCTATTTTATTAAAGTCGATGTTGATGGTGTTGAAATGGGAACAAGCCAATTATTAAGTGTTCCGTATGCCTTATATGCAAAAACAGCTGGAAATGTAACAGGAAATATAACCGAAACTGACCCTGTTTTTACAGGCAGTCAGGCAGCGATAATTACCGCTAACCACATAACCAAACTTAATAATCTGTCAGGCTCAAATACAGGTGATCAGAATTTAAGTGGTTTTGCAACAACTGCAACCTTGACTTCTGTTTTGGGCAATAAAGTAGATAAAGTAGCAGGCAAAGGCTTATCAGCAAACGATTATACCACAATTGAAAAAACAAAACTCACAGCAATTACAGGTACAAATACCGGAGATCAGAATATTACCGCTATAACCCACTCAAACCGTGTAGCATTGGATGCAGTAACCGGTAAAAACACGGGTGATCAGGATTTAAATGGTTTAGCTACAACATCATCAGTAACCACAACATTAAATAGTAAAGTTGATAAGGTAGCAGGCAAAGGCTTGTCAACAAACGACTATACCACCACTGAAAAAACAAAACTTGCAACTATTACAGGCACAAATACAGGAGACCAGGATGTTACAGCAATTACTCATTCAAACCGTGTAGCTTTGGATTCAGTATCCGGTAAAAATACAGGTGATCAGGATTTGGAGAGTATTTTAGTTAAGGGAACTGATGCAGGGAATAAAAAAATAGTAAATGCAATTCAATTAGGGGTTGGAACTGTTACTCCGGATTTGAGTTCTGCATTAGAAATAAAAAGTACGACCCAAGGATTTTTACCTCCACGTATGACTTATATACAGAAATTAGCCATTGTATCTCCTGGTGCAGGACTGATAATCTGGTGTAGCAACTGTGGAGAATCAGGAGAAATACAGGTTTATAATGGTAAAATGTGGACAAATCTAATAGGCGGATCTGTTACCGCGTCATTACCAATCATTTCTTTAACCACAAAAGTATATTCAATAACAAAAACGACAGCCACAAGCGGCGGAAATGTAACTTCTGACGGAGGTGCAACACTAACATTACGTGGTGTTTGCTGGAGCACTAAAGTTAATCCTACAGTTGCATTAAGTACCAAAACCATTGATGGTACCGGAACAGGTGTATTTTCAAGTTCTTTAACAGGACTAAGCGCAGATTCAACCTATTATGTGAGAGCCTATGCAACAAATAGTGCCGGAACAGTTTATGGCAGCAGTATAACATTTACCACGATTACTAATCATGTTGTTCCCACACTAACGACTGTAGCGACAACAAATGTCGCCACAACCACAGCCACAAGTGGAGGAAATGTAACTGCTGACGGAGGTACAATAATAACAGCTCGTGGTGTTTGCTGGAGCACAAAATTGAATCCTACTATTGTATTAAACACTAAAACTACAAATGGAACTGGAACAGGTATATTCTCAAGTTCTTTAACAGGGCTAAACGCCGATTCAACCTATTATGTGAGAGCGTATGCAACAAATAGCACCGGAACCTCTTATGGCAGCAGTGTAACATTTACCACGATTACTAATCATGTTGCCCCAAAACTGACGACTTCAGCGACAACAAATGTCGCCCAAACCACAGCCACAAGTGGTGGAAACGTGACTTCTGACGGAGGTACAATAATAACAGCTCGCGGTGTTTGCTGGAGCACAAAATTGAATCCTACTATTGTATTAAACACTAAAACTACAAATGGAACTGGGACTGGTATATTCTCAAGTTCTCTAACAGGGCTAGGCGCAGATTCAACCTATTTTGTGAGAGCTTATGCAACAAATAGCATCGGAACCTCTTATGGGAGCAGTATAACATTAAGCACTATTACAAATCATGTTGTCCCCACATTAACGACTACTACGACAACAAATGTCGCCCAAACCACAGCTACAAGTGGTGGAAACGTGACTTCTGACGGAGGTACTATAATAACAGCTCGCGGTGTTTGCTGGAGCACAAAAGTAAATCCTACTGTTGCATTAAACACAAAAACCACAAATGGAACTGGGACTGGTATATTCTCAAGTTCTCTAACAGGGCTAGGCGCAGATTCAACCTATTATGTGAGAGCTTATGCAACAAATAGCATCGGAACCTCTTATGGCAACAGTATAACATTTAGCACTATTACAAATCATGTTGTCCCCACATTAACGACTACTGCGACAACAAATGTCGCCCAAACCACAGCCGCAAGTGGCGGAAACGTGACTTCTGACGGAGGTACAACAATAACATCACGAGGCGTTTGCTGGAGCATATCAGCGAATCCTACTGTAGCATTAAACGTAAAAACTACTGATGGAACAGGAACAGGTAGTTTTACAAGCAACTTAAATGGGCTTACATCAAATACCTCATATTATTTGCGCGCTTATGCAACGAACAGCACAGGAACAGGATACGGAAGTGAAGTTAAGTTTAATACAGCCACATCGACTAGTGGGACGGTCACCGATATTGATGGAAATGTGTATAAAACTGTTACTATAGGCAGACAGGTATGGATGGCAGAGAACCTGAAAACGACGAAATACCGCAACGGCGAAATAATAGGAACAACAACATTAGATATTGAAGCAGAAAACGCTCCAAAATACCAATGGGCTTATGGCGGAAGTATCAGTAATGTAGATATATATGGTAGATTATACACTTGGTATGCCGCAAATGACTCACGGGGTGTATGCCCTACTGGTTGGAATCTGCCATCTGTAAATCAAATGTACGAACTAATCATTAGTGCAGATGTGATAAATCCTGGATACGCTTTAAAGGAGACTGGAACTACTCATTGGAATCCAAATTTACAAGACCCTACAAATTCTCATGTAACCAACAGTAGCGGATTTACTGGATTACCTGCAGGCGGAAGGTTGGTTAATGGAACTTTTGATTTTTTGCATGAAACGACTGCATTTTGGACTACAGAAACATCTACGCAAGAAAAAGTAGGATATGCACATAATCTTAATGCAAACACTTTAAATAATGTTTTTTTTACATCAACAATTATAAAGAATATTGGAGCTTCAGTGCGATGTTTGAAAGATAATATTCCTGGAAGTGTAGTTATACCTACCCTAAATACCACTATAGCCAGTAATATTGCAACTACATCGGCAATTAGCGGCGGCAATATTTCGAGCGATGGCGGTGCAACAGTTACAGCAAGAGGAGTTTGCTGGAGTATGACGACAAATCCTACAGTTGCTTTAAATACCAAAACCTGGGATGATTATGGAACAGGTATTTTTACAAGTTCTTTAACAGGATTAGCTGCAGGTACGACCTATTATATCAGATCCTATTCAACAAACAGCGCTGGAACATCTTATGGCACCGAATTAACATTTGCCACCCTTGCAAATCCTGTTGTTCCTGTATTAACAACTACAGCAGCCACAAATATCGCCCAAACCTCAGCCACATGTGGAGGAAATGTGACTTCTGATGGAGGTGCAGCAATAACAGCACGTGGTGTTTGCTGGAGCACGGCAGTAAATCCTACAGTTGCATTAAGCACCAAAACAAGTAATGGCACAGGAACAGGTGTATTCTTAAGTTCTTTAACCGGATTAACGGCGGGTACTACCTATTTTGTGAGATCATATGCAACTAATAGTGCAGGTACAGCTTATGGGGCTGAACTTTCATTTAAAACATCAATTTTAAGCATTGGCACTACTGTTACTGATATTGACGGTAATGTATATAATACAGTTACAATTGGTTCACAGGTTTGGATGGTTGAAAATTTGAAAACTACCAAATACCGAAATGGCAATACAATACCAAATGTGACAGAGGGTCAGGCTTGGACTGGTTTAACAACTGGGGGTTATTGTTGGTACAATAACGATGCCCCTACTAATAAAGCATCATATGGTGCTTTATATAATTGGTATGCAGTAGCTGATTTGCGAAATATCGCACCTCTGGGCTGGCATATACCATCCGATGCTGAGTGGATAATTTTGACAGATTTTCTTGGAGGCTTAAGTGTTGCGGGAGGTAAAATGAAAGAAACAGGAACAACGCATTGGTTAAGCCCTAATGTTGGCGCAACTAACAGTAGCGGCTTTACTTCTATTTCAAGTGGTGGACGGTTAAATAATGATGGTATGTATATTGCTGAGGGTAATAATCATGTTGTGGCTAGCAGTACAGTAATTGATGCAAGTTTTGTTCGAGGATACTCACTTAGCAATAGTAGCATCGAATTACACCGTGGTATATGTTATAGGAATATGGGATATTCGGTTCGTTGTGTAAAAGATTAATTCGAGAATGTATTTGAATATTGGAAACAGTGTATCGAATCAGTTACCAAACAACAATATGAGAGGATTTTCATTTTCCAGGAAACGATTTATCGGAATAACGCAGGTAAAACAAAAGGTGGCGAGAGCCACAGGAATTCCAACTACCAAGCAGGGAGTTGAGCGCAAAATCGGCGCGGTCATCGTCAAAATGATTTTTGGAAAATGAGCTGTTTGTTTGCATTCAAAGGGTGGGTATTATAAAATCTTAATAGGCAACTGGTTATTCTGATTATTTATGAAGGTTTGTATACATCGTAGAAGTAAAGAAATTGGTGGAAGCTGTGTCGAAGTGAATTCCATCTGTGGAAAACGACTTGTAATCGATCTTGGCTTACCGCTTTATGCAGAAAAAATGACAAGAAGTACCTGCCAAACATTTCCGGTTTAGAGGGCAATGATGATTCGCTGCTCGCTGTGATTATCTCACATCCACATTGGAATTATTTTCGTTTTTCGCAAAACATGTTCAACAACAGATTAAAAAAAACGATTTTATTAGTTTAACTATATATATATCACTAATTTTGTTAAACCTAAAAAAGCATTTGAACATGGCTTTTTAAGTAAAATGCAATACATTGAAACCTAACAAGAAACGTCTGAAAGGGAGATGAATTTAACAATAGGACAACGCATATCAACAAGAGGTGAAGATTTTATTATCTCCAATTCAAATATCAACTACGATGGTTCGTGGCTGATTGATGCAGAAGGAATCAGTGAGTTGGTGAAAGGCAAGAGATTCTCATTCGATTCGGGTATTGACACCGATATCAAGCCTATTGATCCAAGGCACACTCGGTTAATGGCTGATAATGACACGGGGTATCGCAAAACGAAATTATTTCTTGAAACTCAAATAAGAAATGCGGCAGTCTTTTCGGAAAAGATCGTGATTGGCCATAAAGCGGCCATCAACGTAGCAGAGTATCAATTAACGCCAACTTTGAAGGCATTGCAATTGCCCCGACCAAGATTGTTGATAGCTGATGGCGTGGGATTGGGAAAAACCATTGAGGTTGGAATTTTTCTTTCTGAATTAATCAAAAGGGGAAAAGGTAAACGGATTATGGTGCTGGCACCTAAATCAATTCTGGCTCAGTTTCAACAGGAATTGTGGGACCGCTTTGCTATTCCGTTGGTAAGACTGGATTCAGAAGGTATTGCCAAAATTAAAACTCAACTTCCACTAAATAAGAATCCTTTTGAATATTATGACAAAACCATAATTTCCATCGATACGCTGAAGAATAACGCCAAGTTCAGGCATTATCTTGAAAAATCGAGGTGGGATGTTGTAGCGATTGATGAATGCCATACGGTTGCAAACGATAAAAGTGACAGGGGTGATCTTGCCCAATTTATTGCCAAGAAATGCGAATCTCTTATTCTTACTTCCGCTACACCGCACAATGGACGAAAAGAGAACTTTGCCAATCTTATTCACATGATAGAGCCTACCGCGATTCCACGGAACGGCGATTATGACAAGTCGAATGTTGAACCCTATTATGTACGAAGATTCAAAAATGATATTAAAGATGAAACTGTTCGTGCAAATTTCCAGGAACGGCAAATTTTAAGGGTCTCTGCAAGACTGAGCAAGGCTGAAACAGATTTTCTTCAAAGTCAGCAGGAAATTAAATTTAAAGCGATTACTAATTTCAAAAACGGAAAGTCCAAAGAAGATTTTCTTTTTTCAATTGGTATTTTCAAAGCATTTATGTCGTCTCCCGCGGCAGCATTGTCAAGTATTAATAACAGAATAGAGACCGTTCAAAATAGCAAATCAAATTCTGAGTCAATTACAGAGAACATTGAAATATTAAACACCCTCAAAACTAAACTCGAAAAAATACTTGATACGGATTCTGATACAAAGTACAAAACGCTGAAAGAGACGTTGCTTCAATTGGGGTGGACAGGAAGAAAGCAGGATGATCGATATGTGCTATTTGCTGAGAGAATAAGCACATTAACCTACCTTAAAGAAAAACTGAAAGCTGATTTCAACATTCCTGATGAAGCAATTGAATCCTTTAACGGAGGATTATCGGATAAAGAACAGCAAAATATCGTTGAAGATTTTGGCAAGCAAGATAGTACTGTACGTTTGTTGCTTTGTTCCGATGCCGGAGCACAAGGAGTAAACCTTCATTTCTACTGTAACCGGATGTTCAATTATGACATTCCATGGTCATTAATTACAT
>Ga0209724_1002343_pt1 | contig 16233 bp, 12 predicted proteins | sample grotaG_FD_184143 | JGI IMG/M metagenome (GOLD analysis project Ga0209724, IMG submission 184143) | Glacier valley bacterial and archeal communities from Borup Fiord, Nunavut, Canada, to study Microbial Dark Matter (Phase II) -... | ecosystem: Environmental > Aquatic > Freshwater > Ice > Glacier ...
GCGTGCAGGCCGTCGAGCGGCTCGCGCTGCGCAGTGCGCTCGGCCGCGTGCTGGCCGAAGACGTGGTCTCGGCCATCGACGTACCGGCGCAGGACAACTCGGCGATGGACGGCTACGCGCTGCGCGGCAACGAACTCGCGGGCCGTACCGGAGGCGGCAACGGCAACGGCAGCGACAGCGACAGCATCTTCGCCATTGCCGGTGCCGGCTTCGCGGGCGGCCGCTTCGAAGGCGTCGCGACGGCCGGCCAGTGCGTGCGCATCATGACCGGCGCGGTCATGCCCGACGGGCTCGACACCGTCGTGCCGCAGGAGTTCTGCCGCGTCGAAGGTGACCGCGTGCACGTGCCCGCCGGGGTGGTCAAGCTCGGCGACAACCGGCGTCTGGCCGGTGAAGATCTGGCCCGCGGCAGCACCGCGCTCGCCGCCGGCCGCCTGCTGCGCCCGGCCGACCTCGGCATGCTCGCGTCGCTCGGCCACGCCGAGGTGCCGGTCTTTCGCAAGCTTCGCGTCGCGTTCTTCTCCACCGGCAACGAGTTGCGCTCCGTGGGTGAGCCGCTCGAGGCCGGCTGCGTGTACGACAGCAACCGCTACACGCTGTGGGCGATGCTGCAGCGGCTCGGCGTCGAGGTGCTCGACCTGGGCGTGGTGAAGGACGACCCGGCCGCGCTCGAAGCTGCTTTCACCGCGGCCGCAAGAGACGCCGATGCGGTCGTCACTTCCGGTGGCGTCAGTGTCGGCGAAGCCGATCACACGAAGCTCGTGATGGCCAGGCTCGGCGACGTGCTGTTCTGGCGCATCGCGATGCGCCCCGGCCGGCCGATGGCCATCGGCCGCATCGAGAGCGCAGGCCACACGGCCGTGCTGTTCGGGCTGCCCGGCAACCCGGTCGCGGTGATGGTCACGTTCTACGCGTTGGTGCGCGACGCCTTGCTCGCCATGAGCGGTGCCACGCCCACGCCGCTGCTGCCGCTGCGCGTGGCCAGCGCCGAGCCCATCCGCAAGCGCGCGGGCCGCACCGAGTACCAGCGCGGCATCGTCTCGCAGGGCAGCGACGGGCACTGGCAGGTGCGCACCACCGGCTCGCAGGGCTCGGGCATCCTGCGCAGCATGAGCGAAGCGAACGGTCTGGTGGTGCTGGCGCACGACCAGGGCAACGTGTCGGCCGGCGAGCTGGTCGACGTGCTGCCGTTCGACGCGCTGATCTGAGCCGATCGGGCTCGCGAGCTGGTTCACGCGCGCGCCGCCTCGGGCGCTGCGTCGAATCGCTCGCGGCCGCAGTAGCAGAGGAAATGCCGGTTCGTCGCGCGGCCGAACAGCGCGAGCCCGAGCTTCGTCGCCACCGCATGGCCCATCTGCGTGACGCCGCTGCGCGAGACCACGATCGGCACGCCCATCTGCGCCGACTTGATCACCATCTCGCTGGTCAAGCGGCCGGTCGTATAGAAAATCTTGTCTGCGCCTTGCACGCCGTGCAGCCACATCCAGCCGGCGATGGTGTCGATGGCGTTGTGGCGACCCACGTCTTCCATGAACAGCAGCAGCTCGCTCTGGCGAAACAAAGCGCAGCCGTGCACCGACCCGGCCGACTTGTATGTGCTCTCCTGCAAACGCACCGCGTCGAGCAGGCCGTAGAGGGCAGCCTGCGACAGGCGCGCCGAAGGCTCGCTGGCCGGCGGCAACGAGATGCTGTCGAGGTCGCCCATCAGCTCGCCGAACACGGTGCCTTGCCCGCAGCCGGTGGTGACGACGCGCTTGGCCGTCTTCTCGTCGAAGCGCTCGATGCCGGCACGCGTCTTCACCGCCGCAGCATTGACGCTCCAGTCGACGGTGATGGAGTCGATGTCGTCGATGCGTTCCACGAGCCGCTGGTTGCGCAGGTAGCCGAGCACGAGCAGTTCGGGCGCTGCGCCGAGCGTCATCAGCGTGACCAGCTCGCGCTTGTCGACGAAGACCGTCAGCGCGCGCTCGGCCGGAATCTGGATCTGCCGCTCGGCGCCGAACTCGTCGTGGGCGAAGATGCTCTCGGTGAGCGGCGCGCTCGCCGCGGTGAGGCGTATGCGCGAGGAAATTATTTGCGCGGGCCCGTCATCTCGGCCGACGTGGCCTTGTTGCTCGGCGGGCTTACCGCCATGCCGGGCGGCGAATGCGCGCCCGACGCTTCGAGCGGCTTCGACGCGGCGGCGTCGACCGCTGCCACGGCTGGGCCGGGGTCGGCGCAGTTGGGCATCGGATCGGCGGCAGGCGGCTCCTTGCCGGCAGTCTTCTGATCGGCCCGGTAGACCTCCGCGCTCCTGTCCATCGCCAAGCAGATCTTGTAGAGCCCGACCTTGTCGGTCCAAGCGGTCTTCGCAGTGACGAGCGCCGCCTTGGCCTTTTCCTCTTCGATCAGTGCGGGCAGCTTGGCGAAGAGAGGCCCGGCGGCGGCGAGGCCGAGCAAGGCGATCACGGGCAGGCGCATCGGTGTGTTCCTTGTGTCGAGGTTCAGGCAACCGGCTGCTGTTGCTGCAGCGGCGCGGGTTGCGCGAGGCGGCGCGTGCGCTCGGCGGGTACGCGGCCGGCCTGCACGTCGTCGTACCAGAGCGAGTGGTGCTCGTTCGCCCAGGCGGCGTCGACGTAGCCGGTCTTCATGGCACGGTAGGAGCCGCGCATGCCAATGGTGCCGATGTAGATGTGGCCGAAGAAAATGATCATGATGAACACGGCGGCGATCGAATGGATGATGTGCGCGAGCTGCATGTCGGGGCGCTCGTAGAGCAGCCCTGGGATCAGCTTGTCGAGTACGAGCCCCGAGCCGATCATGACGCCGCCGAGCAGGAACACGCCGCCCCAGAACACGATCTTCTCGCCGGCATTGAATCGGCCCGAAGGCGGGTCTTCGCCACCGAACAGGCCACCGCCCTTCAGCAGCCAGTTCAGGTCGCCGCGGCTCGGCCAGTTGCTGCGCAAAAAAGTGAAGAACACGATCAGCAGCGAGACCGCGAACAACGGGCCGAAGAAGTTGTGCGCGGTCTTCAAGAACCAGCTGAGCCAGCCGAACAGCAGCCCGCCGGTGAGGGGCAGCAACGAGAATTTGCCGAAGGCCATCACCAGGCCCGAGATCGCGAGCACGCAAAACGCGATCGCATTGCTCCAGTGGGCGGCACGCTCGAAGTAGGTGAAGCGCTCGATCGCCGGCGCGCCGGTGTTGGTGGCGTGGCCGACCGCGCCGCGCCGCCAGTAGAACAGGCCGATGGCCAGCACCACGATCACCAGCAGCGCGCCGCCGTACGGAATGATCCAGTCGTTGCGGATTTGTCGCCACGCCTCGCCGGCCGATGCCTTGCGCGTGCCCGGATACGCCGTGAACGGCTGGATCAGCACGCCGCGTTCGCCCAGCTGCAGGTTGTTCACGGAGCCCGGCGTCTTGCCCGAGTCGTGCACGCCGCGCCAGAACGGCGCGTTGTTGCCGGGCTGGCTAAGCGCACGCTGCGCGTTGGTTTCGTTGGGCTGCGGCTCCGGCATGCCGGTGGCGGCCGAAGCGGCCGGCACCGCAGGCGCCACGGGCACCGCGTCTTGCTGGGCGTAGGCCACGGTGCAAACGACGCTGCAGGCGGCAACCAGCCACCAGCCGGCGAACAGCGCTTTCACTTTGGGGCGTCGCATGGCCATTCCTTCACTCATTTCGGCGTGGCGAAGTCGTTCTGAGCCTGCGCACGCTTCTTCAACTGCTCGTTCCAGCTCTGCTGGTCGCCAGGGGTCCAGCCCGGCGCGATGAAGCCGTTGTCCTTGATCTGCCAGGCGGCGCTGTCGGCCTTGCGGGCGGTGGCCGAAGGAATCGTCTGCACGGTCTCGCCGCAGGCCGCGTTGAGGAGGATGGCGCCGAGCAGAGCGCCGGTCGACGCGAGCCGCATCACGACTTCTTGACCGGGTTGGCTTGCGCGCCGAGGCCCGGTGCCGGCTTGCCGTAGGCGGTGCCCCAACCCCAGACCTCGCTGCCCTTGCCGCGATTCAGCACACGGGTGCGGAAGATATCGGCCACGACGTCGCCGTCGCCGCCGAGCAAGGCCTTGGTCGAGCACATCTCGGCGCACGCCGGAAGCTTGCCTTCGGCCAGGCGGTTGCGGCCGTACTTCTCGTACTCGGCCTCGCTGCCGTTGGCTTCGGGCCCGCCCGCGCAGAAGGTGCACTTGTCCATCTTGCCGCGCAGGCCGAAGGTGCCGTTGGTGGGGAACTGCGGCGCGCCGAACGGGCAAGCGTAGGAGCAGTAGCCGCAGCCGATGCAGATGTCCTTGTCGTGCAGCACCACGCCTTCGGGCGTGCGGTAGAAGCAGTCGACAGGGCACACCGCCATGCAGGGCGCGTCGGAGCAGTGCATGCAGGCGACCGAGATGCTGCGCTCACCGGCCACGCCGTCGTTGAGCGTGACCACGCGGCGCCGGTTCACGCCCCAGGGCACGTCGTGCTCGGCCTTGCAGGCGGTGACGCAACCATTGCATTCGATGCAACGTTCGGCATCGCAGATGAACTTCATTCTTGCCATCGTGAGCTCCCGTGTTCTTCCGTGTCGATCAGGCCGCGCGCTCGACCTGGCAGACCGTCGTCTTGGTCTCCTGCATCATCGTCACGCTGTCGTAGCCATAGGTCGTGGCCGTGTTGACCGCTTCGCCGCGCACCACCGGCATCGCCCCGTCTGGGTAATAGGGCTTCAGGTCGGCGCCTTGCCAGCGGCCCGAGAAGTGGAACGGCAGCCAAACCGTCTCGCGGTCGACGCGCTCGGTGACCAGTGCACGCACCAGGATCTTTGCGCCGGTGGGCGACTTGACCCACACCTGCTCGCCGTCGCGAATGCCGCGGTCGTTGGCAGCGGCCGGGTTGATCTCGACGAACATCTCCTGCTGCAACTCGGCCAGCCAGGGATTCGAGCGCGTCTCCTCGCCACCGCCTTCGTATTCCACCAGCCGACCCGAACTCATGATGAGCGGGAAGGTCTTGCCGATGTCCTTGTTCTTGTCCTGCACGCTCTTGAAGAGCGTAGGCAGGCGCCAGAACGTCTTCTTGTCGTCGTGCGTCGGGTACTTGGCGATGAGGTCGGGGCGCGTCGAGTACAGCGCTTCGCGGTGCGTCGGAATCGGATCGGGGAAGTTCCAGACGACGGCGCGCGCCTTGGCGTTGCCGAACGGATGGCAACCGTGGTTCTTCATCACCACGCGGATGATTCCGCCCGAAACGTCGGTCTTCCAGTTCTTGCCTTCGGCGGCCGCTTTCTCGGCATCGGTGAGCTCGTTCCACCAGCCGAGCTTCTTCAGGAAGATGTGGTCGAACTCCGGGTAGCCGGTGGTCAGGTCGGCGCCGAGCGAATGCGAGCCGTCTTCGGCCAACAGGCTGACGCCCTCTCGCTCCACGCCGAAGTTCGCGCGGAAATTGCCGCCGCCTTCCATCACGTGCTTCGAGGTGTCGTAGAGGTTCGGCGAGCCGGGGTGCTTGAGCGACGGCGTGCCCCAGCACGGCCACGGCAAACCAAAGTAGTCGCCGTCGAGCTTGTAGCCGGTTTCCTTGTCGATGCCGCCTTTGGCACGCAGCGTCTTCACGTCGAAGACGTTCATGTTGCGCATGTGCGCCTTCAGCCGCTCCGGCGACTGGCCGGTGTAGCCGATCGACCAGCAGCTCTGGTTGATCTCGCGCAGGATCGACTCGACTTCGGGCTCCATCATCCCGCCCTTGCCGGCGACCAGCTTGGTCTTGGCCATCAGCTCCTTGTCGAAGCCGAGCTTGCCGGCGAGCTGGTACATGATCATGTGATCGGTGCGCGACTCGAACAGCGGCTCGATCACCTTCTCGCGCCACTGAATCGAGCGATTCGACGCCGTCACCGAGCCCGAGCACTCGAACTGCGTTGCCGCCGGCAGCAGGTAGACGGCGCGGTTGGCGTTGAGGTCGCCTGCCGTGCCAGGCATCGCCGCCATCGCCGCCGACGCCGATGGATACGGGTCGACCACGACGAGCAGGTCGAGCTTGTCCATCGCGCGCTTCATCTCGGCGCCGCGGGTCTGCGAGTTCGGCGCGTGGCCCCAGAAGATCAGGCCGCGCAGATTCGAGTCCTGGTCGATCAGCTCGTTCTTCTCGAGCACGCCGTCGATCCAGCGCGAGACCGTCATGCCCGGCTTGGTCATCATGCCCGGCGCGTACTGCTTCTTGATCCACTCGTAGTCGACGCCCCAGACCTTGGCGAAGTGCTTCCACGAGCCTTCGGCCAGGCCGTAGTAGCCGGGCAGCGAATCGGGATTCGGGCCGACGTCGGTGGCGCCCTGCACGTTGTCGTGGCCGCGGAAAATGTTGGCCCCACCGCCGCTGATGCCGACGTTGCCGAGCGCCAGCTGGAAGATGCACGAGGCACGCACGACCGCATTGCCGGTGGTGTGCTGCGTCTGGCCCATGCACCACACGATGGTGCTCGGCCGGTTCTCGGCCATCATCTTCGCGGCCTTGTAGACGGTCGCTTCGTCGACGCCGGTCACCTCGGTGACCTTGTCGGGCGTCCACTTGGTCATCACCTCTTCCTTGACCTTGTCCATGCCGTAGACGCGATCGGCGATGTACTTCGGGTCTTCCCAGCCGTTCTTGAACACGTGGTGGAGCATGCCGAAGACGAAGGCGATGTCGGAGCCGGAACGGATGCGGATGAATTCGTCGGCCTTGGCCGCCGTGCGCGTGAAGCGCGGGTCGACCACGATCATCTTGCAGCCGGTTTCCTTGGCATGCAGCATGTGCAGCATCGACACCGGGTGCGCCTCGGCCGCGTTCGAGCCGATGTACAGCGCGCACTTCGAATTGCGCATGTCGTTGTACGAGTTCGTCATCGCGCCGTAACCCCACGTGTTCGCGACGCCGGCGACGGTGGTGGAGTGGCAGATGCGGGCCTGGTGGTCGGCGTTGTTGCTGCCCCAGAGGCTGACCCACTTGCGCATCAGATACGCCTGCTCGTTGTTGTGCTTCGACGAGCCGACGAGGAACACCGAATCGGGACCGCTCTGCTTCTTCAGCTCGAGCATCTTGGCGCTGATCTCGTTCAGTGCCTGGTCCCAGCTGATGCGTTCGTACTTGCTGCCGACCAGCTTCATCGGCGTCTTCAGGCGATATTCGCCGCGGCCGTGCTCGCGCAGCGCCGCGCCCTTGGCGCAGTGCGCGCCGAGGTTGATGGGCGAATCGAACACCGGCTCCTGGCGCACCCAGACACCGTTCTCGACCACCGCGTCGACGGCACATCCGACCGAGCAGTGCGAACACACGGTGCGCTTCACGACCATCGACTTCGCCGGTGCGGCTGAGCCGTCGGCGGCACGCGCCTTCTGCACCAGCGTGAGCTGCGAGGTGGCCAGGCCGACGCCCACGCCGAGGCCGGAGCGGCGCAAAAACGCGCGCCGGTCCATCGTGGGCACCGCACGGCGCACGCCGCGCGCGAGGCTCGAGACGAGCGACGAGGGAGCCGCCGGAGCGGTGGCTGAAGTCTTGCGAGTGAGCAGCATGGGATCCTTGTGCGTATCGGCCGAAGCGCGATCAGGAACGCGTGGTTTCGTAGTAGCGCAGCACGTGCGGCGTCACCTGGTAGCCGTCGCCCGGTTCGGCCTTCGGCTTCGCGGCGGCGGCGACCTGCGGTGCGACCGATCCGCGATGTAGTGCCGCGGCCGCGAGGGCAGCAGCGCCGGCGACACCCGCACCGACGACGAGACTGCGGCGATCGATTTCGGCAGCAGAGGTGCCAGCAGAGGTGCCAACAGGAGTGCGGACGGCGGCATTGCGTAGCGAGGGAAAGAATTTCATTGCCGGTCTCCTCAAAAATAGGGTTGACAGGCGCATGGATCTGGCTGCCGTGTCACGTAGGAATCTACCGCACCGGGCCGGTGCGTGCTTCGGTGGTGTCACCCGGAGCCGCCGACCGGGTCAATTACGGCGATCACGACTGCATCAGGTCGAAGGCCTGCGACTCGACGGAAATGAAATCGCGAGCGAAGGCGGCGGCAGCGCGATAGAAGTCGGCCCGCGGCTGCGCCTCGACCGCGTCGCAGAACGCGTCGATCCAGCCGCGCAGGTGCGCGTCGAAAAAACGCCGCTGCGCCTCGAGGTTGCCCACGCCCGCGTCGTCTCCCGCGATCAGATAGCGCATCACCTCGCACAGGCTGGCGAGGTGATCCTCGGTTTCGTCGACGGCGTCGGCGCGCTCGAGGCCGAGCGCAACCAGGTCGCTGCGAAGCCTGATCAACGGCTTGTCGTTCAACTTGCCCGCAACGTGAAACGACGCATAGAGAAAGACCTCCGGCTTGCCGATGCCCTGGAACAGGGCATCGAACTCGGCCCCGATCGATTCGAGCGGCAGGCGCCGCGCGGCCGCCACCAGTTCGCCCCAGCGCAGCTCCAGAAAAGCTCCGGCCTGCGGCGCGACCGTGACCGCGACCTGGAACTGCGCGTACAGGTCGGGCGATGGCGGCGCGTAGAAGAGTTGCGCGAGCAGGCCGTAGACCTCGGCGCGCGCGAGCTCTTCGCCTTCGTCTGGGCTCGCGAAAGCGAGCGTCTGCGGGGTCGAGGTCAACGGCAGCTCACAGGTCGGTGATCCGCACTTCGGCCTGGCTGCTGTGGATGTCGATCACGCGGCAGTCGCCGCACATCCGCAACCGTTCTGCCGCAGCGCCCTGGAACATCGCGTGGCCTGCGAGCTTGGCCGCCATCGCCTCGACGGCGCGCAGCGTGCCGAAGGGTTTGGCGCAGCGCACGCACGCGAACGGCTGTGCCTCGTTGAGCACGCGTGCCTGGCGCCGTGCCTTGCCGCCGTCGGCCAACCAGAGCCGCGGCTCGAGCGTGATCGCGTTCTCGGGGCAGGTGACGGCGCACAGGCCGCACTGCACGCAGTTCTTCTCGATGAACTTGAGCTGCGGCTGATCGGGGTTGTCGGCCAGGGCCGCCTCGGGGCAGGCGCCGACGCAGGCGAGGCAGAGCGTGCACGCGTCGCGGTCGACGACGAGGCTGCCGAACGGCCCGGTCACGCCGCTCGCGCGCGCCGGCAGCGCGATGACCTCGGGCACGTGTTGCGCCTGCTGCAGCAGGTGCTCGATGGCGAGGTCGAGCGTGGCGCGCTTTTCGGCCTGCACGGCGAAGGTGGCGGCGCGGCGCACCGTCGATGCGGCCGGCCGTTGCAGCGCGCGGTCGAGCCGCAGCAGCGCTGCATCGGTGCTGCGCGGATGCGTCGCTCCGGCGGCAGTCACAGGCCCGCTGCCGGACTGCGCGTCGCTCGCAGCGACACCCGCTTCGCGCTGTTCGAGCATGCGCTGCACCTCGCCCCCGCCGACGAGGCGGAAGTGCTCGCCTTCGAAGCCGAGACCCGCGAGCACCGCTTCGGCCACCGCCATCTGTGCGGCGAGCGCCTCGCGGTAGTCGGGCGCTTCCTCATGCGTGATCAGCACCCAGACCTGCGACGCGCCGTGCGCGATCGCGGCGAGCCACAGGTCGATGCCGACCGACGCGGTATGGAACAGCTCGAGCGGCAGCACGCGGGCCGGCACGCCGTGCACGGCGGCATCGACGCGCGCAGCCCGGCCGAGCGCCTCGATCGCGACACGGCCAGCACCGGCGCTGTGCAGCAGCAAGGCCGCGTCGCGACCGCCCGCCTTGGCATACGTCGAGAGCAGGGTGCGGATGCGCGCACCCAGCTCCTGCGGCCGCGGCGCCGCATACGTGAGCGCCCCGCTCGGGCACACCGTGCTGCACGCGCCGCAACCCACGCACAGGTGCGGCTCGACGACGATGCCGCCGGCCGCGCCGAGGCCGCTCGCACTGCGGCCCTTCAGCGACGCGTCGCTGCGGATCGCTGCGGCCGAGCACACGTCGATGCACGCGGTGCAGCCGATCTGGCCGTTGCGGCTGTGCGCGCACAGCTTCTGCTTGTAGTTGAAGAATTTCGGCTTCTCGAACTCGCCCGTGCTCTCGCGCAGGCGCAGCACCGCGCTCATCAGCGCTGAATCGTCGGCCGCATGGAAGTAGCCCTGCGGCGGTTGGTGCAGTGCGATCGCCGGCACCGCGCCGAGGTCGAGCACGAGGTCGAACGACTCGCTCGTTGCCACCGCAGCGCGTGTGAAGTCGATCGCGCCGGCCGCGTCGCAGGCCTTCACGCAGGCGCGATGCGAGGTGCAGCGCGCGAGGTCGACCTGGTAGCTGAAGTCGATCGCCTGCTCGGGGCACGCCTCGATGCAGGCATTGCAGCGCGTGCAGAGATCGAGGTCGATGGGGTTGCCGCTTTCCCAACTGACCTCGAACGCGCCGAGCCAGCCGGCAATGTGCGTGACGCGGCCTTCGTGCACGGCCACGGTCCGCGCTTGCGGCAGCGTGCCGCCGGCGCGCGGCAGCAGCACGCTGACTTCGAGCGCATCGTCGAGCAGAGCCGAAGCGCGCGCGGCCCGATCGGCGCTGCCGATCACGAGCACACGGCCGGCCGATGCATACGAAACCGTCGCCACCGGCTCGGGCTCGGGCAGTCGTGCCGCTGCGATGAGCGCGGCGATCTTCGGCGTGGCCGAAGCGGCGTCTTTCGACCAGCCGCCGTTCTCGCGGATGTTGACGAAGCGGATCGGCCGCTCGGCCAGGCTCGGCGCGCCTTCGGTGGCTTCGGCGAGCTCGAGGAAAAGGCGGCTCTCCTGCGTGCAGGCCACGAGCAGGGGATCGCCGGAGATCGCTGCGCGCTGGAATGCGCCGGCTTCGCGCCGGCAGAGCAGCGAGTGGACGCCCTCGCCCGGCGCGCCCTCAGGCGAGCGGAGATCCGCCAGTGCCCGGCTCAGGGCCGGGCCGTCGAGCGGCATCGTTCGGTTGCAGTCGCAGATCAGGGTCGTCATCGGCTTCGGTCAGGGCCGCCGCATCGGCTTCAGCGGCTGGCAGGGCTTCGGGCGCGGGGCCTGCGGACTGTGCCACCGCGAGAGAGTCGTCACCGTCGGGACTCGCCGCGGCGTCGGGAGGGATATCGGGCTCGGCGGCTTCGTGATCGAACAGGCCGAGCACGGCCGACTGGTTCATGGCGCGCAGCATCGAAAGCGGGATCGGATCGGGCTTGCCGTAGTCGTCGATGTAGGTGTCGAGGCCGTCCATGATGTTGAAGTGCGGGTCGGCAAAGAGCTTCTTCAACGCCGCGTTCTTGACGCCTGGCTCCACGCCGGGGAGCACGAAGCGCGCGTAGTCGGACTGGCGCGTCAGCCCGGCGACGTCGGCCATCGTCGGCAGCGGCACGTGTTCGGGCTCCGTAGCCAGCGTCGCGGCCGCCGGCGCGGCGACTTCGGCGGCGACTTCGGCAGAAACCGCAGCGACATCGGCTGCTTCGACCTCCACCGCCGCCGGCACCTCGTCGATGCCCGCTTTCCTGCGCGACCAGCGCGAGAGAAAACCTTCCGCCTCGCTCATCGGAGCACCCTCGGCCTGCGGTTGGTTCCGCCGGGCGGGACGGAGCGTCCCGTTCGGAGCGACCGTGCAGGGACGCTCACCGTCGATCTTCCGGCGCCACGAACGACTGCGGCCGGCGCCGCTTCTTCGGCTCCGGCCGGTAGTGCGCGTCGGTGTAGGCCTGCAGCCAGGTCGCGAGCGTCGCATCGAGCGGCACGTTGTCGACGCGCTCCTGCGCATCGAGCCAGCGGCCGGCCTCGGTGTACGAGAGGCTCACGGTCTCGGGCCAGGCACGCGCCGGATCTTCGTCGTCGATGCGCCAGACCACGAACCACACCGGCGAGCCTGATTCGAGGTTGAGGTGGTAGCCATCGGCCTGGTCGCGATAGAGCGCGAGCACAAAGCCGGGGTGCAGCGTGCGCTGCAACTGCCCGTCGTCGCGCAGCACCCGCGGCGCGGTGCCGAAGGCCGCTTCGTTCGGCACCACGTCGACGATGCGAAAGCGCCAGTCTTCGTAGCGGTTCGGCGCGGTCTCCCGTTCCATCACCACCGCGACCGTGATCTGCGGTCGCGATTCGGCTGCGGCGACGGGCTCTTGCATGGTGGAAGTCTAGGGCCGCGGTGCGACGCGCCCTGCGTGGGCAGGCTGCAACTCGCCTCCGGCCACGACAGCGACCGCGCAGTACTTGAACTCGGGGATCTTGCCGACCGGGTCGAGCGCGGCATGCGTGAGCAGGTTGGCCGCGGCTTCGACATACGCGAACGGCATGAACACGGCGCCGCGCGGCGTGCCGTCGTCCCGACGCACATGCAGCACCACCTCGCCACGGCGCGAGCGCAGCGTCGCGACGCTGCCGGCTTCGAGGCCGAGCGCGCGCAGGTCGTCGCCGTGGAGCGAGGCCGTGGCCACGGGCTCCAGAGCATCGAGCACGCTGGCCCGCCGCGTCATGCTGCCGGTGTGCCAGTGCTCGAGCTGGCGGCCGGTGATGAGCACGAACGGGAACCCGGCATCGGGCCGCTCGGCCGCGGGAACGATGTCGGCAGGGACCAGCGTGACGCGGCCATCGGGCGTCGGGAAGCGGTCTCGGAACACGATCGGCTGGCCCGGGTCGTCTTCACTCAGGCACGGGTAAGTCACGCTGCCCTCGCGCTCGAGGCGCTCCCATGTGATGCCGCCGATCACGTCGCTCATCGCCTGGCGCATCTCCTCGTACACGGCAGCGGCGCCGGCGTCCTCGCCGTCGTAGTGCCAGCCGAGGCCGAACCGCTCGGCCATCTGCTGGACGATCCACAGGTCGAGGCGTGCCTCGCCCGGCATCGGCACGGCGCGGCGGCCGAACTGCACCATGCGGTCGGTGTTGGTCACGCTGCCGCTCTTCTCCGGCCAGGCGCTCGCCGGCAGCACCACGTCGGCCAGCCACGCCGTCTCGGTCATGAAGATGTCTTGCACGACGAGGTGCTCGAGCGATGCCAGCGCCTTGCGCGCATGGTGCAGGTCGGGGTCGCTCATGGCCGGGTTCTCGCCCATCACGTACAGGCCGCGCACCTTGTGCGGGTCGGCGTCCGGCGCGAGCATCTTCAGCATCAGCTCGACCACCGTGTAGCCGGGCAGCGGATCGAGCCGCAATGGAATCCCCACGTCGCTTCGCTCCTGCTCCCCGAGGGGGCGTTCGCCCGCCTTGGGGCGGCCCGGCGGAGGGCTCGTTTGCCAGAAGTCTTCGAACCAGGCGCGCGCTTGCGGGTCGTCGACGCGCCGGTAATTCGGAAACATCATCGGAATCAGGCCGGCGTCGCTCGCGCCCTGAACGTTGTTCTGGCCGCGCAGCGGGTGCAGGCCGGAGCCGGGCTTGCCGATCTGCCCGCACACCGAGACCAGCGCGATCAGGCAGCGCGCGTTGTCGGTGCCGTGCACGTGCTGGCTCACGCCCATGCCCCACAGCACCATCGCGCTCTTCGCCGTGGCAAAGGCACGCGCGACCTCACGCAGCGTTTCGGCCGGCACGCCGCAGATCGGCGCCATCGCCTCCGGGCTGTAGCCGCGCACGTTCGCCTTCAACGCCTCGTAGTTGTCGACGCGCTCGCGCACGAAGGCTTCGTTGACGAGGCCTTCGTCGATCACCGCGTGGATCAGCGCGTTGAGCATCGCGACGTCGGTGTCGGCATGGAACTGAAGCGTGCGCCAGGCGTGGCGCGAGAGGTCCGTGCGGCGCGGGTCGGCCAGCACGATCTTCGCGCCACGCTGCGCCGCGTTCTTCATCCACGTCGCCGCGACGGGGTGGTTCTGCGTCGGGTTCGCGCCGATGACGAAGATCACCTCGGCGAGCGCCACGTCGGCCACCGGGTTGCTGACCGCGGCCGAGCCCACGCCTTCGAGCAAAGCCGCCACGCTCGAGGCATGGCACAGCCGCGTGCAATGGTCGACGTTGTTGTTTCGAAAGCCCGTGCGCACGAGCTTCTGGAACAGGTACGCCTCTTCGTTGCTGCCCTTGGCCGAGCCGAAGCCGGCCAGGGCCATCGGGCCGTGCCGATCGCGCAGTTCGACGAGCCGACCTGCTGCGACATCGAGTGCTTCCTGCCACGTCGCCTCGCGGAAAACCGCCGACCAGTCGGACGACTCGGTCGATGCGTCCAGCGTCTTGGCGATGCCGGCCTTGCGGATCAGCGGCCGCACGAGCCGCTGCGGATGGCTCGCGTAGTCGAAGCCGAACCGGCCTTTCACGCACAGGCGGCCGTGATTCGCGGGCCCGTCGCGCCCGTCGACGCTGACGATCGCGTCGTCGCGGATGTTGTAGGTCAGCTGGCAGCCGACGCCGCAGAACGGGCACACCGAATCGACCTTGCGATCGACCACCTGCGAGCCGACGAGCGTCTTCGGCATCAACGCGCCGGTCGGGCAGGCCTGCACGCATTCGCCGCAGGCGACACAGGTGCTTTCGCCCATCGCATCGCCGAGGTCGAACACGATCTCGCTCGCCGCACCGCGCATCGCATAGCCGATGACGTCGTTGACCTGCGCTTCGCGGCAAGCGCGCACGCAGCGCGTGCACTGGATGCAGGCGTCGAGGTTCACCGCCATGGCCGGATGCGAAAGGTCGGGCGCGGGCTGCTCGCGGCGCAGCGCGCGCAGCGCGGCGCGGGGCACCACGCCCTCCTCCTTCGCCCATGCGCTCAGTTCGCCATGCGGCATCTCGGCGTTCCCGTCGAGCCACTTGTGGCCGGCATCCGGCATGTCGGCGAGCAGCATCTCGAGCACCATGCGCTGGCTCTTTTTCGCCCGCGCACTGCGGGTCTGCACCTGCATGCCGGGCGCGACGATGCGGCAGCAGCTCGGTGCCAGCACACGCTCGCCTTCGATCTCGACCACACAGGCGCGACAGTTCCCGTCGGCGCGCATGCCTTCCTGAAAGCACAGTCGCGGCACGCGGACGCCTTCGCGATCGGCCACGGCAAGGATCGTCTCGCCTGCGCGGGCACTCACCGCGCGGCCGTCGAGCGTGAACTCGATCTCGCTCGGCACCCGGCCGAAATCCGGCTGCGACACGGACTCGCGCAGCGACACCGGCGCGTTCACGGTGCCGGCGCCGCGGGCGCACAGACCTCGTGCGCGAAGTGGGCGAGCACGCTGCGGATCGGGTTCGGCGCCGCCTGGCCGAGACCGCAGATCGAGGCGTCGGCCATCACGTCCGCGAGGTCGCCGAGCGTCTCTGCGTCCCACACCGGCGCGGCCATCAACCGCACCGCCTTCTCGGTGCCGACGCGGCACGGCGTGCACTGGCCGCAGCTTTCGTCGGCGAAGAAGCGCATCGCGCCTCGCGCCGCGTCGCGTGCGCGGTCTTGCTGAGAGAGCACCACCACGGCGGCCGAGCCGATGAACGAACCGTGCGGCTGCAGCGTGTCGAAGTCGAGCGGCACGTCGGCCAGGCGCGCCGGCAGGATGCCGCCCGACGCGCCGCCCGGGAGGTACGCGTAGAGCGCGTGGCCTGCGGCCATGCCGCCGCAGTACTCGTCGATCAGCTCACGCAGCGTGATGCCGGCCGGCGCGAGCTTCACGCCGGGCCGCCGCACGCGCCCGCTGACGCTGAACGAGCGCAGGCCGCGGCGGCCGTGGCGACCGAAGCCAGTGAACCATTCCGCGCCGCGCGCCACGATGTCGCGCACCCAGTAGAGCGTCTCGAAGTTCTGCTCGAGCGTCGGCCGGCCGAACAGGCCCACGGTGGCGATGTACGGCGGCCGCAGCCGCGGCTCGCCACGCCGGCCTTCGATCGATTCGATCATGGCCGACTCCTCGCCGCAGATGTACGCACCCGCGCCGCGCCGCAGCTCGATGTGCGGCAGCACGCATGGCGGGTCGGCCTGCAGCTTCTCGAGCTCGGCCGCGAGCAACGCGCGGCAGCCGTGGTATTCGTCGCGGAGATAGAGATAGCACGCGCTGGCCCCGACCACCGCGGCAGCGATCAGCAGCCCCTCGAGAAAGCGATGCGGGTCGCGCTCGAGATACGTGCGGTCCTTGAAGGTGCCGGGCTCGCCTTCGTCGATGTTGACGGCGACGACGCGCGGCGCCGGTTGCTCGCGCACGATGCGCCACTTGCGGCCGGCCGGAAAGCCGGCGCCGCCGAGGCCGCGCAGGCCCGAGCTCTCGAGCGCGACGACGATGGCGTCGTGACGGCTCGCGTCGCCGGCAATCCCGGCGGCAAGCGCATAGCCACCGGCCGCGCGGTAAGTCGCGTAGTCGACGAAGGCGGGTGCGATGTCGATCGGATCGCTGCCGTGCGGTTGCGCGGTGACCTCTCGCTCGGCGAAGGCGGCCGGCTCGAACGCGGTGTCTCGGGCCGCGTCGAAT
>Ga0209724_1002344_pt1 | contig 16233 bp, 14 predicted proteins | sample grotaG_FD_184143 | JGI IMG/M metagenome (GOLD analysis project Ga0209724, IMG submission 184143) | Glacier valley bacterial and archeal communities from Borup Fiord, Nunavut, Canada, to study Microbial Dark Matter (Phase II) -... | ecosystem: Environmental > Aquatic > Freshwater > Ice > Glacier ...
TGCGCAGGATCTCGGTCGCAGCCTCGGCTTCGATGGCCTGGATCGACTGAAGGAGGGCGGGGCGGATCGGTTCGCTGGTCATGACGGCGTTTCGGGAAGTGGATCGGGTGAGGACAGTCTCGGTCCGGTCCACACACCGATCGCCCACGCATTCGCGAAACGGCCACGCGAGGCGGATCGCAGGCCGATTCCCGAGGCGTCGAACGTCGCGTTCATGCGTCGACGTCCGCGGTGGCGGGACCGGGGCCGCAGCGCCGTTTCGGGCAGATCACGGCCCGCAGGCCGCCCACGGACGGACGGCCCACCCGTGGGCACGCGCGTCCGTCGCCGCGTCGCGCGAGGGCGGCGGGCGCTGGAATCGTCTCTTTCAGGCAGCCGGCAGGGGATTCGTGGGTGATCCGTAGGTCGGCCGGCACGAAGCTCCGGCATCGGCGAATCGAGCCGGACGACTTCGGAGCCTTCCCATGACCTTGAGCGGCGAACCCAGCACTTTCGAGACACGTCCCGTCCCCCCGCAGCGCGCGGGATTGCGCGTTGCTCCCGCGCCGGGGCAGCCCACCGGCCTCTTCGAGGTGATCGAGATGGCGGTGCTGGTGATCGTCACCGCGCTGGCGATGGTGTCGGTCATCGTGGCCGGCGGCGAGGACGACAGCCGCGAGCGGGTCCGCGCGTCGATCGACAGGGCGCAGTCGCAGCCGCCGGCGCGCCACGACCGCGGCCCGGACTCCGGATCGCTCGAACGACGGCGGCCCACCGACGCGATCGCCGCCCGGTGATCGCCGGCACGTTCTGCCGCGGCCCGGTGGTTGCGAAGGCACGGCGACCCGGGCTGTTTCCCGCCGATGCCGTACCCACGCCGGGTCGGTTCGTCGTTGCCGTCCGTTGCCGCTCCTTATCCTAGTTTCATGAATGTTCATGCATTCTCGCGCGGCAACTTTGGACGACCTTTCTATTGCGGGAAGGACGACGGTGCCTTTAAATGCACGGATGCCCGCACGCAAGACGCGCCCGGCCGGCCCGATCACGCCGGCGGAACAAGCCAACTCCCTCCCACCCGCAGCGCAGCCGACCGTGAATGGCATGGTCCTGCAGCGCGAGCGGCTGCATGCGCTGATCGATGCGCGGCTGCCGGGAGCGGTATGGCTGCACGGACCGACCGGCGCGGGCAAGACCGTGCTGTTGCGCTCATGGCTGCAGCGGGCCCACGCGCCATCGATCTGGCTGACCGTTGATGAACGCCTTCGCGATCCGGCCGCATTGTTCGCGGCGATCACGGCCGTCGCGGGGGCGCACGGCGCGGGTAGCCTGCCCGCGTTCTCGCCCGAGCACCGCGACGAGCCGGCGGCCTTCGCGCGCGGCTATTTCGCGCGGCTCGCGCAGGCGCTCCCCGATGCGCTCGCGTTCGTCGTCGACGATGTCCACCATCTGGTCGGCTCGACCGCGCCGCTGCTCGCCATCGCGATCGACTGCTTCGGCGGTCGGCGCAACCTCTGCTTCGCATCGCAACTGCTGCCCGACGCCGCGTTCGCGCCCCAGCTCGCCGGGTCGCGGCTGTGGATCGTCGGTCATCGGCTGCTGGCGTTCGACGTCGACGAGGCGCGGGCGCTCGCGACCCGTTTCGGCACGCCCGAACCCATGCTCGACGCGCTGGTCAGCGCGACCGACGGCTGGGCCGCGGGCCTGATGCTGGCGATGCAGCTCGGCTCCTCAGGCGGGACCGGAGACGGATCGGGCGATCCGCTCGAATCCGTGCGGACGCCGCTCGCGCTGCTGATCGCGGGCCAGGTGATCGGCGGCGCCAGCGGCGACGACCTGCGGCGCCTGCGGCTGATGGCCGAACTGCCGCAGATCCCGATCGAGCTGGGCGACGTCGATCCCGCATGGGCTTCGGCCTGCGCGCGGCTGCAGGGTCTGGCCGAGCGGGGACTGTTCGTCGAGCGGCTGAGCGCGGACCGCAGGACGCCCGACGTCGTCGGTTCGAAGGTGCGGCGGCTGTCGAAGGGCTGCTGGCGGCTGCACGACCTGTTCCGCCATGCGCTGCGCGAGCCGGGCACGCTCGGCGATCCGGACCAGGCGCTCGGGGCTCGGCTCGTCGACCAACTGCTCGAGATCGATCGGCTGGACCTGGCGTGGCAACTGGCGGCGCGTCTCGGTGCAGATCGGCTCGCCGCGGTGATCGCGGGTCATGGTGCGGCAGCGTTGCGCGACGTGCATCTGCTGACCCTGGTGCAGATGGCGACGCCGCTGGCAGATCGGGCGGCGCCGACGATCGCGATCTGGCTGGCGCGAGGGCTGATCGGGAACGACCATGTGGCGGCGCTGCGGGCGTGCGAGGAGGCGTTCGCGGGATTCGCGGCGGCGGGCGATACGGACGGTGCCGCGCTGTCGATCGCGCTGGCGTTGTTCATCGTGTTTGCGACGATCGAGAACGCGGCTGCCATCACGGTTTGGGTCGAGCGCTTCTCAAAAGTGTCCCGCTCTTCGATTGAGAGCGCTGCAGCCGGCGAACAGATCGCGATCCGTGTCGCAGGCGAAGTGGTTCATGACCTGCTGATTGGCGGGCGCGCGTCGGAGGAGCTTTCCGGTAACGTGCTTCAGGACAGACTGATGATTCACGTATCGGCCGAAGCGCTGTCGGCCAATGAAACGATTCTGGCTGGGTCGCTGCTTGTCGCGGCGATGCGCCGCGCGATCCGCGGCGCCGAGGTGGACATCGCCATTCTCCGCGTCGAGGGGTTGGCGTCCTATGCGCGATCGGCGCCGCATATACGTGCCAGTTGGAATATCGAGAACGGCTTCCATTTCACGCGGGCTGGCGCGCCTGTTCGCGCGCGTGGATGTTTTAACGATGCTTTGGCGGTGGCTGACGAGAACGCCCTCCTGCAGCCACGGATCGGCTCGCTGATTGGGCTTGTGCGGCTTGAACTCGCGCTGGGGGACATTCGTCGGGCGCAGGAATTGATCTCGACGCTCGAAGGCTTGGGTCAGGACAGGTTGGGGCGCCAGTGCGGCTGGGTGCTTCATCTGCGGGCACGAGTGGAATTGCTGTCCGGTCACCCCGACGCAGCGCTCGTGCGGATCGAGCAGGCCGAGCAATTGATTCTGGAAGCCGGATTCGCGCGGTCGATGCTGGCAATCCTAGAAGTGGATCGCCTCCAGATGCTGTACGCCAAAGGTCTGGTCGATGAAAGCTTCGCTCTTGCCAGACGAATCATCGAAGGCAGCGCAACCGGTGACGCCTTGCGCTTTTCCTGCATGCTCGGCCTCCTGGAAGCCCACGCGAGTTGGGACTCGAAGCGAGACCATGCGGTCGAGCTACTCGCATCAAATTTGCCGACGGCCCGGTCGCTCGACCCGATGGCCTACCTGCCTTTGTTGCCCGAGGTCGCCTCGCAAACCGCTGCCCGCGGAATGCGACATGGCATCGAGGTCGATTTCCTGAAGCAGGTCATCGCCCTGCGCGGGCTACTTGCACCCGCTGATGCTCCTGAAAATTGGCCTTGGGCCGTCAGGGTCGAGGTCCTCCGGCCGTTCAGGATCGTTCTAGCTGGCGAGCCTTTGTCGTTTGCCGGAAAGGTGCAGCAGAAGCCGCTTGAGTTGCTGAAATACCTCGTATGCAATCGCGACCTCGTCGCCGATTCGTCGGCAATCGCAACGGCGCTGTGGCCGGACGCAGAGGACAATGCGGCACGCAAAAGTCTCGAGGTCACGGTGTCGCGACTTCGCAAGCTGCTCAACGACGATGCGCTCGTCATCGTCAGGGAAGGGAAGGTTTCATTGGACGGACGACGCATCTCCTCAGATGCGAAGGAGTTCATCGAGGCGACTCTCGAAGCCGAAACAGTCGTTACGCGACGACACGATCCGACGAAGGTGGCCGAGCTCGGCGATCGTCTGCTCGCGCTGTTTCACGAGTTGCCGCTCGAACACGAGGAATCGAGCGCATGGCGGGAAGGCACCCGCGAACGTTATCGGACCGCGTTCGTGCGTGCAGCGCGCGCGCTCATTGCATATTGGACGCAGACCGGCGATCCTGCGCGCGCACAAAGGCTGATTGAGGCGGCTCTAGGGCGCGAGCCGCTCGCCGAGAACCTGTACCGCACGCTCATTCAATTGCATGTCGATGCGGGTAACCACACCGAAGCGATGCGCGTCTATCGGCAATGCCGACAGATGCTTTCCGTTCTAATCGGCGCACAACCGTCCTCGGAGACCGAGCGCCTGAAGAATCTGATCAAACTCTAAGGGAGCCGTCATGAAGCGCTTTGCATTCTCCATCCTGATGTTCATGTCCTTCGCGTCGTACGCCGGAACCGGCGATCCCGTGCCACTCTGTCCCGAAGGTTCGCCGCCGGACTGTGTCGTTCCCAATTGGGGGCAGATCGAGCCGGGCGCGACCGATGACGCCAGCCTCTCGACTGCGAACCCGTCGCTCGCTGCGACGCCCGCTTCCCCGAAGCCCCGCAGGCCCGTGCAGATGATGCCGACCGCCGCTCCCGCGGCCGCGATGGCACCGAGTGCAGCCGCTCCGATCAAGTCCCTGGTCTCCCCGCAGAATCTCTTTCCGAAGGAAACGGCGGCATTGATCACCGCGCTCAAGCGTGCCCGCTTCAACGCCGACGGCACCATCAAGAGCGGCGAGGCGGCGATCAGGCGGGCTGCCGCCGCGGCAGCCCAGCGTGCCGGCACCAAGTACACGCTCAGGCTGTACATCAAGGTTCCGCAGGGCCTCAAGCCGGAGCAGGGCGCGCAGCTGGACAAGAAGGTCGACGCGCTCAACGTGGTGCTGGGTGGCGCGTATGGCGGCGGTCAGACGGGTACGCCGAAGACCTGATCGGGTGCCTCGCCACGTCGGGAGGGTCGAAACGTTCCCGACGTTGCCGCGCCTGACGGGCGGGTCTCAGGGCTTTCGAGGATCGCGGCAGCGGAAGCAATCGGCCGCGTGGTCGTCGACCATCCCCGTCGCCTGCATGTACGCATAGACGATCGTCGACCCCACGAACCGGAAGCCTCGCGCGATCAGGTCCTTGGACAGCGCATCCGACAACTCGGTGCGTGCAGGGATCGGCGACGACGCCGAGCGCGGCGTCACGATCGGCTCGCCGCCGACCCATCCCCACAGGTAGGGCACCAGCCCGCCGCACTCGTCGATCAGCGGCAGCAGCGCGCGTGCGTTGTTGATCGTCGCGGCGATCTTGAGGCGGTTGCGCACGATGCCCGCATCGCCCATCAACCGCGCGACGTCCGCGTCGCCGTACCGCGCGATCTTCTTCGCGTCCCAGCCGTCGAAGGCCGCACGGTAGTTCTCGCGCTTGGCGAGGATCGTCGACCACGATAGCCCGGCCTGTGCGCCTTCGAGGTTCAGCATCTCGAACAGCTGCGTCTCGTCCGCGCACGGCACCCCCCACTCCTCGTCGTGATAGCGCAAGTACCGCGGGTTGGCCGGGTTGGCCCAGCTGCAGCGGACGAGGGTCGGTACGTCGTTCATGGATCGTCGATGGGTGGGGAAGCGAGTCGCGCTCGAAGGCGATTCCCGTCAATCTAGGCGCCGCGCCGGCCAGACACTACCGCCGATCGGAGGGTCCGATCGGGTGATCGACTCAGGACGCAGCAGGGGCGACGTCTTCCGGCCCGTCGGGGACCGGCGGTTCGACTGGACGATAGTCGCCCAGCCCGAGCAGCTTCGCGCGCACCCGGTCGATGTGCAGCTTGAGCGTGTACAGCTCGTCGGCATACGACAGCGGCACCACGAGGTGATTGACCTTGCCCTCGATATCCGCGAGCCGCGCGAGCTGCTTCGATCGCCGCACCTTGTCCGGCGCCGCGTCCCGGCCGCCGTCCCGCGCCGCCGCGTCCACGTCGCTCTCCACCTCGCGCAACTGCCCGTACCAGCGATAGACGCGCGAGCGCACGCGCCACGTGTACAGCGGTGGCAGGATGCGCGACAACGGGATCAGGAGCGCGATCACCGGCACCAGGATCACGCCCATCCGCTCGATCAGGTTGGCAAGCCAGAACGGGAGGTAGCGCTGCAGGAACGGCGGCCCGTTCTTGTAGTAGCGCTCGGCGACCGGCGACAGCGGCACCTCGGTGTACTGGTCGTTCGGGAACTCGCCGGCCTTGCGGAACCATCCGGCCGTGCCGTGCACTTCGGTGGCGGCCTGCACGAGCAGCTCGATGATCGCCGGGTGCGTGCTGCTCTTGGCCACCAGCGTCGCGGTAGGCGCGATCAGGTGCACGTCCTCGTGCGGCAGATCCTTGTCGAGCGCGACGATGCCCCGCGGCAGCACGACGTGCTTGAGGAACGCGAAGCGCCGCGAATAGGCCTCCGCCTGGTCGAAGTTGAACAGCTTGATGCCCGGCGTCTGCAACAGCATCTGCACCATCGGTGCTTCGGAGGCCGTCGCGAACATCACCGCGTCGAGCGAGCCGTCGAGCAGCTTCATCACGGCCGGCGTGTCGTCGAGGTAGCTCAGCGTCGCGTCGTCCTGCGCGAGCCGGTTGGCCACGAAGAGCTTGCTGGCGAGCCGCGGGCCGCCGCTGCCCTTCGGGCCGACGTTCAGCTTCAGTCCGCGCAGTTCACCGAGCTGCGTGATGGCGGTGGGCGGCGGCAGCTTCTCCGTGCCGGGCCTGACGACCTTCGCACGGGCCACCACCACTGGCACGGCCGGCGTGATCTCGACGGGCGGCACCGGCTTGACCTTCGTCAGCGCGGCCTCGCGGTAGAAGATCCACACCGGCTCGACGAACAGGCTGCCGAGCGACACGAGCCCCCGGCGCATCGACGCCTCGTCGGTGGTCGTGCCGCTCTGCACGAACGCGACATCGGCATCCGACTTGTCGGTGTCGAGGCGCATCAGGTTCTGCATCGATCCCGGTGAATTGCGGATCTCGACCTTGATGTGATGCTTCGCGAGGACGTCGCGGTACTTCTCCGCGAAGTCCTGGTACGCGCTGTCCTCGAGGCCGGCCGCGATCACGACCGTGCCCGGCGGCGTCGGGTCGATGGTTTCGTACGCGACCCACAGCAGCAGGCCGATCAGGATCAGGACCGGCGCGTAGGTCGTCAGCAGGTCGCGAAACGAGATGACCGAGAAGCGGAGCAGGCGGGGCATGGCGTTCTCGGCAGTCGCTGCGCCCGGTCAGGCGCTGTCGCTGGATCGCTGCGCGGCGAGCCGTGCGATCTCCTCGTCGACCGCGCGGCCGACGACGTCCTTCATCGCATCGGCGAGATGCGTGCGCAGGCTGGCCTGCAACTGCGCCAGCGCCGTCTCCACCTCGGCGTGGATGGCCTGCGCCACGCGGGCGTCGAGTTCCGTCTCGATGCGCGCGCTCAGGTTCTCGAGCACGGCGTCGCGCACCCGTGCGGCGAACGCGGCCGGATCCTCGCGCGGCGCTTCGGGCGGAGGCTCGACGGCGTACTCGGGCTCGTCGTACGCGAAGCCGAGAGCCTGCGGCGCATCGTGATCCTGCGGCAGCACGAACGCGTCGGCGGCAGGCGAGGCGGTCGCTCCGCCGTCGGTCTCCTGCGCGTCGGCCGTGAGCACCGGAGGCGCCCTGTCGAACGACGGCGCGAGGTAGTCGCCGATCTCGCGCGGCGGCTCGTGACCGATCACCAGCGGGTCGGACAGCCACGGCGCATCGGCGACGGTCCGTGGGTCGAGGGCATCGGCCGTGACCGGCTGGGCGCGCGGGGACGTCTGCCCGGAGGGCTGCGCGTGGCCGGTCCGAAGGATCTGCGTGAGGACCGGAAGGTCGTCGTCGTCCTCGCTCATGCGGGCGGCGCCGCGAGGTCGTGGCGGGCGAGCGGATAGCCGCGGTCCTTGTAGAACTTCCAGCGCGCGCGACCCGCGTCCAGGTCGGCCGCTTCGGCCTCCACCACCTCGATCATGCGTTCGAAGCGGCCGAAGAATTCCGGCTGTTCCTGATCGAGGTTGACGAGCAGATCGTGGTGGACGCAGGCGTCGGCGTCATCGGGTCCTGCCAGCAGCACCGGCGTGACCTTGGCGAGCGGGTCGCGGGCACGGCAGTGCGGGATGAAGTCAAGCGGCGAGAAGGTCCACAGCAGCTTGTCGAAGGTCGCGAGCGTCGCCTCGTTGCCGTAGAACACCACCGGCAGCCCGGTCCCGTAGACCTTGCGCGCCAGCCGGCACGCATACGCCAGCTTGGCCGGCGCGTTGACGTGGAAGTCGATCTGCGTCACCGGAGCGACCGGGCTGGCGATCGCGCCGGGCGACCGTCGTCGCTCGACGCACCCGGCAGCGTGCGCATCATGGTCAGCTCGCGCGGGCTTCGAGGAACGCGATCAGCAACGGCACGGGCCGTCCGGTCGCACCCTTCGCGGCGCCGCTCTTCCATGCGGTGCCGGCGATGTCGAGGTGCGCCCAGCGATAGGCCTTGGTGTAGCGCGACAGGAAGCAGGCCGCGGTGATGCTGCCGCCCGGCCGGCCGCCGATGTTGGCCATGTCGGCGAAGTTGGACTTGAGCTGCTCCTGGTAGTCCTCCTCGACCGGCATGCGCCACGCGGCGTCGCCCGACGCCTTCGACGCGGCGAGGATCTCGGTGGCGAGGTCGTCGTCGGTCGAGAACAGGCCCGAGTTGATGTGACCCAGCGCGATCACGCAGGCCCCGGTGAGCGTGGCGATGTCGATCACCGCCGCGGGCTTGAAGCGCTCGGCGTAGGTCAATGCATCGCACAGCACCAGGCGACCCTCGGCGTCGGTGTTGAGGATCTCGATGGTCTGGCCCGACATGCTGGTGACGATGTCGCCCGGGCGCGTCGCGTCGCCGCCGGGCATGTTCTCGCTGGCCGCGATGACGCCGACGACGTTGATCTTGAGACCCATCTCGACGATGGCGCGAAAGGTGCCGAGCACGGAGCCTGCGCCGCACATGTCGTACTTCATCTCGTCCATCGAATCGCCCGGCTTGAGCGAGATGCCGCCGGTGTCGAACGTGATGCCCTTGCCGACCAGAACGACCGGCGCGTCCTTGCTCTTGCCGCCCGAGTAGGTCATGACGATCAGCTTCGGCGGCTGCGCCGACGACTGGGAGACCGACAGCAGGGAGCCCATCTTGAGCTGCTCCATCTGCTTGCGATCGAGTACCTCGGTCTTGAAACCGAACTCCTTGCCCATCTGCTTCGCGGTGTCCGCGAGGTAGGTCGGCGTGCAGATGTTGGGCGGCAGGTTGCCGAGGCGCTTCGTCAGATCGCAGCCGTTGGCGAGCGCGACGGCCATCGCCACGGCCTTGGCGATCGTGGCGGCCTCGGCCTTCTCGACCGGGAAGAGGATCTTCTCGAGTGCGCCGTCGTCGTCCTTCTTGCTCTTGAGCTCGTCGCTGCGGAACTGCGCCTCGCGGGCGGCGATCACGATGGTGCGGACGTTGTCCGCGGCACTAGCGCCGGCGATGGGCACTTCGGCGAGCGCGAAGACGGCGCTGGTCGCGCCGCTCGCGTCGAGCGTCTTGACCGCGGCCTTGACGGCCTCGGCGAGACCCTTGCTCTTGAGCTCGTCCTGCTTGCCCAGACCGACGACGAGGATGCGCTCGGCCCCGAGGCCAATCACACCCGACATCATCAGCACTCCGCCGCGCTTGGCAGGCAGGTCGTCGCGCTTGGCGGCAGCGGCCAGCGCGCCGTTGGACCCGGCATCCACCAGGCTGGCGGCGGGGGTGAGCTTGCCGTCGGCATAGACGCCGACCACGACGCAGCCGCTCTTGATGCGGTCCGGCGTACCGGCTTTCGTGCTAAATTCCATCGAGTTTTTCCTGTTGTCTTCGGGTTCTGCGAGACGGGTCGTCCCGGCTCGGCAGAGCGCGCGATTATCTCGGTGCAGGCTTCGTTCGTCAAAGCGACCCTCCGGACGACACGAGCTACCGCTGCGCACGTGGGGTCGACGCATCGTCACCCGGCCCCGGACAGCGCATCCCATTCCGATCCAGGCCGATGATCTTCGAACGCTCGCTGGTGCGCGAGCTTGTCAACACCGCGAGCGCGATCTTCATCGCGCTGCTGACGATCGTGCTGACGATCGCGCTGGTCCGCGTGCTCGGCCAGGCCGCTGCCGGCCAGGTCGACAACGGTGCCGTGCTCGCGCTGATCATGTTCGCCGCGCTCAACAACCTGCCGGTGCTGCTGCAGCTGTCGGTGTTCGTCACGATCCTGCTGACGATGACGCGCAGCTATCGCGATTCCGAGATGGTCGTGTGGCAGTCGTCGGGCCTCGGCCTGCAGCGCTGGCTGCGGCCGATCCTCCAGTTCGTCGTGCCGGTGTCGATCGCCGTCGCGCTGACCAGCCTTTTCGTCGCGCCCTGGGCCAACCAGCAGGCGAGCGAGTTCAAGGCGCGCTTCGAGCAGCGCACCGAGGTCGCGCGTGTCGCGCCGGGCCAGTTCCGCGAATCGGCCGACGGGTCCAAGGTGTTCTTCGTCGAAGGCTTCGATCCGTCGACCCAGTCGGTGCAGAACGTGCTGGTCAACACGATCCGCGACGGCAAGGTCAGCGTGATCGTGTCCAAGACCGGCATCGTCGAACGCCAGCCCAACGGGGACGACTTCCTGATCATGAACAACGGGCGGCGCTACGAAGGCACGCCCGGCAAGCCCGACTACAAGGTGATGGAGTTCGAGAAGTACGGCGTGCGCATCGAGAGCAAGAATCCCGATTTTTCCAACGACGACTCGGCCAAGATCCGCTCGACGATGAGCCTGGTCGAAGATCCTCAGCCGCGTGCAAAGGGCGAACTGGTCTGGCGCATCGGGCTGCCGCTGTCGGTGATGGCGCTCGCGGTGCTGGCGATCCCGCTGTCGTTCCTCAATGCGCGGTCGGGCCGCTCGGCGAACCTGATCGTCGCGCTGCTCGTGTACTTCGTCTACAACAACGCCATGAACGTGGTCCAGAGCTGGACCAGCCGGGGACGGCTGCCGTTCGCCCTGTCGTGGTGGATCGTGCACGCGCTGGTCGTCGGGCTCGGCCTCGGCCTGCTGGCGTGGCGCAATCGCGTGCCGCAGACGCTGCGTGCGCGCATGCGCGCGGCCCGGGCGGCTCGCCCCACGGCGGCCTGACGATGGCGGCGTCCCCTCGATGAACCTGCGCATCGGCATCGTCCAGCGCTACCTGGCGCGCGAGATCCTGCTAGCCGTCGCCCTCGTGCTGGTGGCGCTGCTCGTGCTGTACACGTCGTTCGACTTCATCAACGAGGTCAACGACGTCGGCAAGAACGGCTACCGCATCGAGCAGGCCGCCGTGTTCGTGCTGTTGCAGGTGCCCGCCCGCGCCTACGAACTGCTGCCCATCGCCGCGCTGATCGGCACGATCTACGCGCTCGCGCAGCTCGCCTCGCATTCCGAGTTCACGATCCTGCGCGTGGCCGGGCTGTCGACCGGCGGCGCGGTACGGCTGGTGATGCTGCCCGGCCTGCTGCTGGTCGCGTTGACGCTGCTGCTCGGCGAGGTCGTCACGCCGCGCGTCGAGACGTTGACGCAGAAGCTGGCGCTCAAGGCCGGGGCGGGTCCGGTGGCACGCGGCTTCCGCAGCGGCCTGTGGGTCAAGGACAACGCGAAGGCGGCCGACGGAAGCCAACTCGTGCGCTTCGTTAACATCGGCACGGTCGGTGCCGACAACAGCCTGCAGAACATCAAGGTGTACGAGTTCGATACCGCGCTGCGGCTGCAGAACATCGCCTTCGCCGACCGCGGCAAGTTCGTCGGGCCGCGCTCGTGGCGGCTGACCAACGTCACCGATACGCGCTTCGTCAACCTCGGCGGCACCGATGCGCCGGACAAGGTCGAGGTCAAGCACGAGGCCGAGCGGATCTGGCAGTCGGACCTCAATCCGCAACTGCTGGCGGTGCTCACCGTCACGCCGGAGCGCATGGCGGCCCGCAACCTCGACACTTACATCAGGCACCTCGAGGAGAACAAGCAGACCGCGGAGCGCTACCAGATCGCGTTCTGGAAGAAGATCTTCTATCCGTTCGCGGTGCTGGTGATGATGGCGCTCGCGCTGCCGTTCGCCTACCTGCACTTCCGCGCCGGAGGCATCAGCTTCAAGATCTTCACGGGCATCATGCTCGGCATCGGGTTCTACCTGCTCAACAACCTGTTCTCTCACCTCGGCCTGCTGAATACGTGGCCGCCGATCCTGTCGGCGGCGATGCCGAGCCTGGTGGTCCTGGCTCTCGCGCTGGGGGCGTTGCGATGGGTGGAACGACGATGAACGTGCCTTCGCTCGGATTGATCCTGTTCGGCCACGGGGCGCGCGATCCGCGCTGGGCCGAACCCTTCCAGCGGCTGCGCGACGCGGTCGCCGCGCGTCGCAGCGACGCGGTCGTGACGCTCGCCTATCTCGAGCTGATGACGCCGGACCTCGACGCGGCCGCCGACGCGCTGCTCGCGGCCGGCTGCACGCGCCTAGCGATCGTGCCGATCTTCTTCGGGCAGGGCTCGCACCTGCGACGCGACCTGCCGCTGCGGGTCGACGCCCTGCGGGCCCGCCTGCCGATGATCGATGTCACGGTCGCTGTCGCGGCCGGCGAGGACGACGCAGTGATCGCCGCGGTCGCCGACTACTGCTTGCGCGCCACCGGCGCGTGATCCTCGGCCTTCACGCGCAGGCTGAGCGCGATGGTGGTGGCGAGGATGCCGAGGATGACCCCGAGCGACACCAGCGGCGGAATGTGGAACACCCCCGCGGCCAGCATCTTCGCGCCGACGAACAGCAGGATCACCGCGAGGCCGTAGGGCAGCAGGTGGAAGCGGTCGGCCATGTCGGCGAGCAGGAAGAACATCGCGCGCAGGCCCAGCACCGCGAAGATGTTGGACGTCAGCACGATGAACGGGTCGGTCGTGATCGCGAAGATCGCCGGGATCGAGTCGACCGCGAAGATCACGTCCGTCACGCCGATCAGCGCGACGACCAGCAGCAGCGGCGTCGCCATCCGAACGCCGTTCTGCGTCGTGGTCATGCGCTCGCCGTCGTACTGCGGCGCGACCTTGATGACGCGGCGGAGCATGCGCAGTGCGGGGTTGTCGTCGAGCGAGCTCTCCTTGCCGACCGACGTCCACATCTTGATGCCGGTGAGCACCAGGAACGCGCCGAACACGTAGAGGATCCAGTCGAAGCGCTCGATCAGCGCGGCGCCCGCGAAGATCATCACGGCACGCAGCACGATCGCCGCGATGATGCCGATCATCAGCGCGCGCTTCTGGTATTCGCCCGGCAATGCGAAGTACGTGAAGATCGTCAGGAAGACGAACACGTTATCGATCGCGAGCGACTTCTCGATCAGGTAGCCGGTGAGGAACTCCACGATCCGCGTGTCGGCGACCTCGCGGCCGACGGTGCGGGTCATCCACCACCACAGCACGGCGGCGAACGCCAGCGACAGCGCGACCCAGATGGCCGACCAGATCGCGGCCTCGCGCACGCCCACTCGGTGCGCCCCTTCCTTCTTGAGGACGACGAAGTCGACGATCAACGCGGCGACGACGAACGCGCCGAAACAGATCCAGAGCAGAGGGGTACCGATGGTGATCAAGATGCGCTCCCGATGGGATCGGCCGGAGCCGATCGAGCGCGACGCGTTTCTCGCAAGCGTCGCCCGATTGCCAAGGCTTCCGCGCAACCGGCCGGACGCCCGCAAAGGTCTTGCTTGCAGCGCGGCGACGCATCGGTGAAAAGCGGCGCAACGCGGCCTGCGGGACCGGACGTGGGTTCGACGTCGTGCTGACGACCCCGCAGCGAAAAGCGACTCCCCTTTGGAGTGAGGGGGTGGAGAGGTGCAATGCGCCACAAGTTCCCGTTGCGCTGCAGCACCGTCGCTGGGCATGCGGAACGCGCCCGCGCCGCCTCGGTGCATCTACCAATGGCGTGCGTGTTTCCAGCGCCTAGAATCCGCGTGCTGGCGCATTCGATCCACCGAGGTGGCGTTCGGCGTCGTGCCCGAATTGGTAGTCCGAAGGAGGAGGGGCGGCTCACGCCGCCGCTTTTTGACGCGAAGGCAACCCCTTCGCGTTTTTTTTCGCCTGCGCGTCAGGAGACGCCGTTGGCGAGGCGTACCGCGTCGCCGAGATAGGTGGCCGGCGTGAGGGCCAGCAGGCGCTCGCGTTCGTCGGCCGGAATGGCCAGCGTCGCGATGAAGGCCTGCAGCGCCTCCCGCGAGATGCCGGTGCCGCGCGTGAGCGCCTTGAGCTGCTCGTAGGGGTTCTCGACGCCGTGGCGACGCATCACCGTCTGCACCGGTTCGGCCAGCACTTCCCAGGCCGAATCGAGATCCGCCGCGATCCGCGCCGGCTGCAGCTCCAGCTTGCCCAGGCCCTTCTGGCAGGAGTCGTACGCCACGACGCAGTAGCCGAAGGCCACGCCGACGTTGCGCAGCACGGTCGAGTCGGTCAGGTCGCGCTGCCAGCGCGAGATCGGCAGCTTCTCGGACAGATGTCGCAGCGTCGCGTTGGCCAGGCCCAGGTTGCCTTCGGAGTTCTCGAAGTCGATCGGGTTGACCTTGTGCGGCATGGTCGACGAGCCGATCTCGCCGGCCTTGGTCTTCTGGCCGAAGTAGCCGAGCGAAATGTAGCCCCAGACGTCGCGGTCAAGGTCGAGCACGATCGCGTTGGCGCGCGCGATCGCGTCGAACAGCTCGGCCATCCAGTCGTGCGGCTCGATCTGGATGGTGTACGGATTGAAGACCAGCCCCAGGTCGTCCTCGACGACGCGGCGCGACAGGGCCTCCCAGTCCATGTCCGGATACGCGATGCGGTGGGCGTTGTAGTTGCCGACGGCGCCGTTCATCTTGCCGAGCACCTCGACGCGCGCGATGCGCTCGATCGCGCGACCGAGCCGCGCGGCCACGTTGGCGATCTCCTTGCCCATCGTGGTCGGGCTGGCCGTCTGGCCGTGGGTGCGCGAGATCATCGCGACGCCCGCATGCTGGTGCGCGAGCGCGACCAGCTTCGCGTGCAGCGCCTGCAGCATCGGCAGCAGCACCTCGTCGCGCGCCGCCTTGATCATCAGGCCGTGCGACGTGTTGTTGATGTCTTCCGACGTGCACGCGAAGTGGATGAACTCGCTCGCCGCCCGCAGCTCGCTGGCCACCGCGTCTGCGGCGGTGGCGAAGCGCTCCTTGAGCCAGTACTCCACCGCCTTCACGTCGTGGTTGGTGACCGCCTCGATGGCCTTGATGCGCGCCGCGTCGGCGTCGGTGAAGCCGTCGACCAGCGCGTCCAGCCACGCCAGCGTCGCGCCGGAGAACGACGCGAGTCCGTCCAGGCTCGCGTTCGACAGCGCGACCAGCCAGCGCACCTCGACGCGCACGCGATGCCGCATGAAGCCGGCTTCGGACAGCAGGGGCCGCAGGCGATCGACCTTCGCAGCGTAGCGGCCGTCGAGCGGCGACAGGGCGTTGAGGGCGAATCCGCCCGGTTCCGGGGGTGCAGGGGTCATGTCGTGTGGGGGACGAAAGGGACGTTCGCCGGGCTTCGTGCGGGGCGACGAGTCTAGCATCGCGCTTCCCCGCGAAGCCCTGTGCGGCAGGCGTCGCAGGCCGTCGGGGCACGCAGGGCCGATGCTATACTGCGCCGCCCCCATCGCTGGACCCATCTCCCCCCCAAACATGAAGTTGATCGGCTCGATCACCAGTCCTTACGTGCGCAAGGTGCGCATCGTCATGGCCGAGAAGAAACTGGACTACCAGTTCTCGCTCGAGGACGTGTGGAGTCCCGACACCACGATCGGCGAGGCCAATCCGCTCGGCAAGGTCCCCTGCCTGATCATGGAAGACGGCGGGGCGGTATTCGATTCGCGGGTGATCGTCGAGTATCTCGACACGCTCACGCCGGTCGGCAAGCTGATACCGGCCAGCGGACGCGAGCGCGCCGAGGTCAAGTGCTGGGAGGCGCTGGCCGACGGCCTGGCCGACGCGGCCCTCCTGATGCGCCTCGAGGAGACGCAGCGCGACGCGGGCGAGCGCAGCGACAAATGGGTGGCCCGGCAGCACCGCAAGGTCGACGGCGCGATCCACGCCATGTCCACCGGACTCGGCGAGAGCCCGTGGTGCAACGGCAATCACTATTCGCTGGCCGACATCGCCGTCGGCTGCGCGCTCGACTGGCTGGCGTTTCGCTTCGCCGACATCACCTGGCGCGACGAGTATCCCAACCTCGCCCGCCTGACCGACAAGCTCGCCGAACGCGCGTCGTTCCGCGAGACGGCGCCCAAGGCCTGAGCGACCGACCGGGTC
>Ga0209724_1002345_pt1 | contig 16233 bp, 11 predicted proteins | sample grotaG_FD_184143 | JGI IMG/M metagenome (GOLD analysis project Ga0209724, IMG submission 184143) | Glacier valley bacterial and archeal communities from Borup Fiord, Nunavut, Canada, to study Microbial Dark Matter (Phase II) -... | ecosystem: Environmental > Aquatic > Freshwater > Ice > Glacier ...
TTTTCAATGGCCTTGAGCGCGTCTTTGACTGAGACACTATTTAAATCAAGCGATACCCGCGTATTTTGCGAATAACTCCCTGAAGCCATTAAGCTTAGTGTTGAGGTGATTAGAAAAAATAGCGTTAGTCTCATAATAAAAAACATTTTTTTTCGGAAATTCCGGGACGGAGCTTTCCCATCTTTGATAAATTTTTTCATAAATTTGATCGATTTTTATTAATAATTAATTTTTGTTTGCCTGTTTTCAGGCATTCTGAAATTGTAACAGGGGAGTGCTTCCAACACTTTCCTGTTTTTTTTGTGAATTTTTACTCCATAGGCTTAATCATTTAAGTGTTTAATTGAATTGTTATTTTGATTTTAAAATTATTTTTCGTTTTGAGTAAGAGTTATCATTGAGTTTACTGGCAGGGATTACATTGTATTCCATTTGTGATGTGAGATTTAGAATACTGAGCACCTGTTCGAGCGGTTCATCAATAAAAGTTCCTGTGAAACGGTATTTCTCCAGTTTTTTGTCCGCGAGTTCAATATCTACATTATACCAATTCTCCAGTTTCTGAATCACCTTGTTGACAGGATCATTGGATAAAACAATCTTTCCGTCTGTCCATGCCGTATATTTATTCAAATCATCTTCGGTTTTCCAGGACAATTTGTTCTGCGATTGATTGTAGAATGCTATCTGGTTAGGTTTCATATCCATCAGGTCGGTAACTCCATCGCTGGTTTTCTGCTGGAGTTGAACGCTCCCGTCGACCAAAGCTATTGTAAATGAGGTGTTATTAGTGTAAGCTTCAACATTGAAGGTTGTTCCGAGTACCTTGATTTGCATTTTGTGAATATCCACGATAAAAGGTTGTTGCCTGTTTTTAGCAACCACAAAATGACCTTCGCCTGTTAATTCTACATTTCTGGTTAGCATTCCGTTGAATGAACTTGGAAACTTTAAAGTACTTCCTGAATTTAGATAAACAATGGTTCCGTCGGAGAGCTCAACGCGCGATTGTGTTCCATAGCTCGCTTTCACCTGCTGATAAACCAGTGTCTCATTTTTTTCAAGCGGTTTTGTTGTCAGAAACAGGTTGTAAAGTGTTGAAAAAAGGAGTGCCAGAACCAGAACGGCCGCTATTTGGGCGAAAACGGGTAGCCATTTGACCGGCCTTCTGTCAATGCCTGCTTTTTCACGGGTTGTACCCAACGATTTTGGAAGATCAATCGAAGATGGCATTGCCAGTCGATTGGAATGCTTCCAAATCTCCTGAAAATCTTTGTATTCCAAAAGGTTTAGTTTGTCCTCCGATTTCCAGTTATTAAGATTAGCGGACTCTTCTTCAGTTAATTCGCCTGAGAATGACTTCGCGATCAGATTGTATATTTCGTCGTTTGTGATGTTCATGTTTAGTTGATTTCATTCGAATGACAAATTAGGGTGGGGGATACCCTACATCGGGTGTAAAGAAAATTTGAATAAATCGGGAAATCAACTTCGATATTTTATTTTGAACGATGTTTGCCAAAGGCTTTGCGCATAAGCGAAAATAGGATTGGGATCGAAAATTTACTTTTATTTGAAGAAGGTAAGTAATCAACCAATGAAATACGTAATGATTTAAGCGCCCTGCCAATTAATGCTTCAACACCCTTAACAGAGATTTCCATCTTTTGGGCGATCTCTTTATTGGTGAAATTTTCGAATCTGCTGTATTCGAAAGCCATCTTACATCTTTCTGGTAGGGCAGCGAGTGCAATAATCAGTTGCTCTTCAAAGTCATGGACATCAATTTGGTTGTCGGTTGTGTTTTCAGCCTGAGCATTAACAGGGATATCTTCTAATTTTGCTTTTCGCTTTTCGCGCTTGATATAATTGAGACAATGATTCCGAACCATGGTGGTAAGGTAAGCTGTCATATGGTCAATATGATCTAATGATGCGCGATTGTCCCATAATTTGATAAAAACATGCTGTGCAAGACTATGCGCTGTATCTTCATCATGGACAAATGAGTAGGCAAAACGACAAAGATTTCGATAATGATCGTTGAAAATCTTATCAAAAGCCCGGGCATTGCCATTCTTCAACTCCTCAAAAAGAAAACCATCCATCCGTTCCCCTTCGGTCATTCTTGCTGGCATTTGTTAAAATGATGCACAAAATTAGCGTTTTGAATCGATATGCAATAATGATGAAAAAGGTGGATGTGCTGACTACTGATAAGAAAGATCAGGAATTGCCCTTAAAAATGGATAAACCTCTTACCGGTTATATCTTAATCAACGAATTATAATCACCGGCATCTATTCCATTTGGCACGAAATTGTCTGAATCTGGTTCATCTTCCCATATCGAATCATTGATCAGGTACCTGAACTGATATGATTTTCCGGCTTTGAGCATGATGGACTGTGAATACCCGTCATTTTTGACCTTTTTCATGGGTTCACACTTCCTGTTCCAATTGTTAAAATCGCCAGGAATCCTAACGTTTTTGATGATCCGTTCATTGTCTTTCAGACTAAACGTAATTTTACTGACTCCATCTTTTTTAAATACTGTTTTTTGATACTCATAGCTCGTCTTTTAAAAAATTAACAGATCTCAGAATTTTAATCTTTGTCCCTCCGGATGTTCAGTTTTGGAAAAACTGATTATACCGATCCTCGTTTAGAATTTATGCATCTATTCGTCAAATGTTATCCGTTTATGCTAGCCAACTCTTTTCAATTTGGTAGAAATTGTTCGGATTGTTTATTCTTGGTTACCCGGTTTAACCGGATGGTAAAATCATTCAGCACATTCATATAATTCATAAATGCTTCATATGGGCTATTATATGGATTAAAGTAAGCGTGAATGTCGCCATCAGCAAAGTATTTAGTACTCATATAATAGAAATGATCACTTGTTTGAAGGTATTGCCAGTCTTTTAAAAGCAGCGGATCGGAGCATTTGTTGACTAATTCGCTTAACTGATATAATTTTTCAAAGGCCTCTTGCTGAAGTTCATTTCCAAGCCACGCCGTAAGATCCCGCTCCTGGTCAGCCCACGAAATAGGGTACGGCACATTCAACGTCGAGATTGGCGGATAATTTTCTATAATATCAGAAGGGGTCATAAATGTATAATCTGATTTTCTAAAAACAGCAGATGGGAGTGCATCCAGAAATTTGAAAATACCAGTCCCGAATTTCTGGTGTTCGCCGAAGGTTTCATAATTCATAAAGAGGTTGACGATCTTCTCTTCTTTCGGAATTTTCTTTAGCCATGAAACAAATTTTTGGGCTGTTAACGGCCATCCACTCCAATCAGAATTTGAAAACCTGAACGCGATATCATCACTTAACTGAAAATTTTTTAGCAATACGACAAGTGCCGGATTAATAGGGTTCCGATATAAATAATTTGGGCTTCTCCATTTGAGTATATGGTTAGGTCCTTCGGTCAGAACAGCTGTGTATCCCATTTCGGCGACCAACGCACCAATTTCGTCTGAATAGATCAATTCAGTATTCGCAAATACTTTTGGTCTGCTTCCAAATAGCGCTTCAATGGTATTTGCATGAGTTTCCACCTGTCTTTTGAATTCGGCTGTATTTTTCAGAACAGACAAAGAATGGGAATAGGTTTCTCCCAGGAACTCGACACATCCGGTTGCAGCAAGTTTCCGGAAGCTTTCTATTACTTCGGGGGCATAGATTTTAAACTGATCAATCGCCGTGCCCGAAATTGAAAAAGCGATTTTGAACCGACCCTCATTTTTGATAATTAGGTCATGGAGTATTTCGTTTGCGGGCAAATAGCAGTTTTTAGCTACCCGTTTAAGGATCATTTCATTGCTGTAGTCGTCGTAGTAATAATCAGACTTTCCGATATCAAAAAATCTGAATTTTCTTAACCTTACAGGTTGGTGCACCTTGAAAAAAAGACAAATGGATCTCATAATACAATCGTTTAGTAATTAATACAATAAATTAGGCACACAACGCCGATCTGTAAACCTGTTTTACTTTATAGGCCGCGTCTTTCCAATTCAGATTACAGGATTCTTTTTTGCCATACCTGGCAAGCATTTTAGACATTGCGGGATAACTAAGTATGCCATGAATAGCATCAGCCATTCCTTCTACATCCCAGAAATTAATTTTAATCGCATTTGACAGGATCTCTGCTACCCCTGATTGGTGTGAAATAATAACCGGGACTCCTGCCTGCATAGCCTCCAATGGCGAAATTCCAAAAGGTTCCGATACAGATGGCATAATGTAAATGTCGCTCATCTTTAGCATACGATAAACGTCATCGCCTTTCAGAAATCCTGTGAAATGAAACTTATTGGCTATCTTGAGTTGAGCAGCGCGCCTGATCATTTTATTCATCGTATCGCCGCTTCCTGCCATCACAAAACGGACGTTGTCCATTCTTTGAAGGACACGGCTGGCCGCTTCCACAAAATATTCAGGCCCTTTTTGCATGGTGATCCGGCCCAAAAAAGTAACAATTTTTTCATCGAACCCTCTTATTATTGGAGCCTTGTTTTCTTCACGATAGGGTTCAACTGCATTGTAAACAGTAATGACTTTTTCGGGACTAATCCCATATTTCTCAATAACGATCTTTCTGGTGAGATTACTGACCGTTATGATTTTATCAGCGGCATCCATTCCCCTTTTTTCGATCGCATAAACATTTGGATTTACAGTGCCGCCGCTCCTGTCAAAATCGGTGGCATGCACATGGATCACCAGTGGTTTTCCCGAAGCCTGTTTCGCAGCGATACCGGCCGGATAAGCGAGCCAATCATGCGCATGGATGACATCAAACTGGTTATCCTGGGCAATAACGTTTGCTACCAATGCATATCGTGCAATTTCCGATAACAGGTCCGGGCCATATTTCCCAGTGAATTTTACTCTCCCCTGAACGTCCGTTTCAATCAGGGCTTTAGTGCCTTCAACTGAAAATTCTGTTTGATTCTTGTAATCCTCCGGATCAACATAGGGAACCAACTTTGAATTCACCTCAAAATATTCGATCGATTTGTCAAATTCCTTCATGCTGATATTGCGATTGATAATTGGCACATCACCAGCTCCGATAAGGTCAATATTGCGCTTGTCTTCGCCTCCAAAAACCTTCGGTACGACAAATGTGATATCAATATCATCAAATGAGGTAAGACCTTTTGTTAATCCATAACAGGCAGTACCCAAACCTCCTGAAATATTAGGTGGAAACTCCCAACCAAACATTAAAACCCGCATAGTTATTTTATTAGATTTCTAAATTTATTAAGAATCGTATTACTTTGCATCATGCATCTCAATCGTTGGTAATTGCCATTCCACAATGAATGAGTTTGTTCTATGGTTTACTATTGGAAAACCATATGGATTGCAGGCGCTTTTAAGAGGAGAATCCTGAAAAAATGGAACCCGGTAATTATTACTTATGTAAAGATTCTCGTGCGTAACTTTTGAGTGATCATTTTGGTTCTTGTTCATGGTAGTAATAGCTTTAATGCAATGAATTATTTTCCACCTTCTTCATTGGCGGAGCACAAACCTAATCATGAAAAATCTGTAATCATTTCTTTTATACGTTCATTAGGAGTTCATTTTGTTCACATCGTGCTTTTTTTTACGTTTTATATATAGTACAGGCTAATACAGATGATCATTTTATGGTAGGTTAATTGTTATAAAATTCATCCTTTTTTTTGTGATTGAAATTTGTTTTCACTATATTAGCGTTTAATTTGGTGCATCGTAATTTACGCTGCTTAGTAACATTTTTCTTTGGTTTTAGCTTGTAATTCAAATTCTTTATGAATAAAGAAATTGATATTTTAACCCGGCTTTTGAAAGATGAAATCCAAAGCAAATTTGGTAAATGTGTCTCTTATGCCTCAGACTGCCAATTTTTATCAGAACAAATTCAAAACTCAACGCAACGTCAGATAAGTGTTTCAACGCTTAAACGGCTATTTGGAATCATTAAATCAAATTTCGATCCTTCAAAATATACACTTGACACGTTGGCAATCTATTTGCAATATTCAGATTGGCACGATTTTATAGACAATTTTGAAAAAGAAAAAAGCCTGTTTGCCAAACTGGGAACATGGGAAAACTTAAAAGAAAGGACCAACGTCATAACCAGCACAAGCCTAAGTTCTCTTAAAAATAAGATTGGGAGCCGGTTTGAGATTTTCCCCATCCGAAAATTTGCTGAAGAAAAACTGGATGCTTTTTTGAGATCTTCCTCGGTTGCAACTGCCTTCGTTTCTCTCGACAGCTATGACAAATCAACGATTGTGACACAACTTACTGAAAAGTTCTTTACAGGATTGAATGCCAAATATCCGGATGACATCGTTTGCCTGGTTGACGGAAGTATTTTCTACAATCTTATTACCCATCATCCCAAAGTTACCCGGCTTAATAACCTGGTTGAGTTTAATCCAAAAAAAGGATTTGACGCCCCATTTCGTGATAATCCTGAATTGGTAAGGGGGAGGTTTGTTTTGGTTATTGAAGGGATTGATGACATTTATTCAGACCCCGAAAAAAGAGACCGTTTCATTGTCAACTTACTAAATATCTTATCCGCCTATGAAAATGTGGGTTATTTTAAATTGTTGATAACCTGCAGTCCGAACATATGGAGAAGGTTATCAGACCGGATACATAATAATCAGATGTTTAAGTCTCTATGGTTTGATGCTATATTTGAGGGCGAAGATGATGATTTCATTAATACGCCTCAATTAACCAGGAAGGAAATAAAAGCAATACTTGAAAAGAACGATTTTCCACAAAATCTCGATTATTTATGTTTCAACCATCCTGATATCCTGGAAATTATCAAAAATCCATCATTATTATATTTGTTTTTAACATCTTATAATAAATTTGGTACGATCCGTGATATTGATCTGCTAAGTGAATACATCAAGAACACTGTCTTGAATCCTCCGTATCAGAATGAGAAATTTGTAATAGTCAAGTTGTTTTTTACCTTGTGCGGATATGGGAAAAATGGCAATGAAATTAGAAAGGAAGAGCTGCATTTATCCGCTATAATGACTCCGGCTTATAACGACCTGATCAGAGGTGGTATTTTATATGAATATTCAATATACGACAGTTATCTTACGCTGAATACGTTTGTGAAATTTCCACATAATGTCTTGTTCGCTTATTACCTGGCAAATATTCTAATACAAGAGAATGAACTGAATTCGGACTTTCTCAAAAATATCATTGAAGATTATAAGGATTTACCGAAATTACAATATAAAATATTAAGCTATGTTATAAAAATTTTATTTAGGGAAAATCAGGTAGAATTGCTGAAAAATATTTTCTCAATTATCGATAAGGATATGATTCCTGAAGATATCCCAACCTATGATATCCCCAGTAACGTTTTGATTAGTGCCCTGGTTGTTGAAATGAGAAGAAACCACGAAATTCGTGAGATTGTGATCCCGTGGTATGCACAATCTGAAGTAGGACGTAAACTCTTCTTTGAAAGGTTTTTTGATATTGATTGCGTGATGCTACATTCCGGAAATGACCTTGACCATTACTTAAAATACGACACATCAAATGAAGCAAAGCAATATGTCTGCTTCATGAAATTTATGCAGAATTTTCTTGCCGGAAATGAAGAGAAATGCCTCACAGAATATAAGAATAGTTTAAAACTGATGCTTCATGCAGTAAACGATTCATTAAATACTTCATTCCATATTATGCCTCAAATTATATATCAGTCTGTTTTTGAGCATAAATTGGATAGGAATATTATAAAAGAAGTCTATCGTATATCTGACAGGTTATTGAAAAGTCGTGTGCAAGACGGAGCAGCACCTCCATATTTTGAATATACGGTAATTTATTCGTTAAACTACGGCAAGATGGACACCGAAATCATCGATTTTGCCAATTATATATTTGAAAAATATGATGTTGACAAATTCAAATCTTCCTGCCTTACCCAGCTTTTTCTTTCTATATATGCATCGGCTTTGTTACACACTGGGGAGACAATAAAAGCAATGGAAATTTATAATCAGTTAGAACTTAAAAACGTTTATTTTCCTGTAAACATGAAATATTACGTTAAAATTAGGCTCCTTCTTATAATAGTGGAATTTCTGATATACCAGGGAAAAATCAATCAGGCAATGCTGAAGCTTGAACGGATCAAATACTTTTCTCAAATGCTGAAATTCGATTATTTTTACAACAATGCTTTAGAACTGGAAAAAAGCATTTGGGCAAATGCCTGATAATAATCAGCAATCAGATCTGGATCAAAGAATTAAAATCCCCGCTATCAATACCGCTTGGCACAAAATTATCAGATTCCTGTTCTTCTTCCCAGAACGCATTATTGACCAGGCAGCTGAATTGGTGCAATTTTCCAGATTTTTGAGATATGGTTAGTGAATACCCGTCATGTTTACGTTTTTTCATGGGTTCGCAATTCCTGTTCCAATTGTTAAAATGACCAAGAATCCATTACCATCCTTGCACACGGAATTTGTTTCCCGCATCGAAATTCCATACAAAGAATTGACGCTTTAAAATTTTACTGCCAAAACATTCAGCGAAAAAAACAAGATTGAGAAAAAGAATCGCTGCCAGGCTATATTTCAGAGTTTTAATTTTTTCAAATCATTTCACTTCTAATTTATTTAATCAGAATATCAGATTTTTACAGTAATTATTGAATGTGGCAAACTAATCAACGGAGCCGCTTTAGCCCCAATTGACAATTGGAAGGGCAGTTTTTCTTCCGATAGGTTGAGAACAACGACAACTATTTTTCCGTCAGGATTCAGGAAAGCAGTTGATTGTAGTTTGTCCCGATTGGTTGAGCAACTGATCCGTTTGGCCCCGGGCTGGATAAATTTCGAGAAGTGCCCGATGTAATAGTAACTGTTGGTATACATCAGTTTGCCTGTTTTGGTATCGGCATGAACTGGGGCAAAGCAAAAGTTACCTACATGATTTGGCCCTCCGTTTTCATCTAAAAGAATGTTCCAATCAGTCCATGCTACGGTGCCGCAATTAAAGTCGTTGACCATCGAGTACCCGTATCTTTCTCCAAGTGACCAGTCATTAATCCGATCCAGTCCAAATTTCTCTACACACCCTTCGGTGAAAATAAGGTTTTTGTCGGGGAACGCTTCGTTGACGCGTTTCAGGTTTTCGAATTGCATTCCGCTGCCGGTCCATGTTTCGTACCAGTGAAAACCGATTCCCCAAATATATTTTGCAGCAATTGAATCACTCAATAATGTACTGGCTCTTTGGTAGATTAAATCGCGGTTATGATCCCACGCGATAAGTTTCTTCTCTCCTAATCCATTTTTATGCAAAGTGGGGCCAAGGTAGTTTTTAATGAAATCCCGTTCTTCCTCTGCTGTGAAGATGCACGATTCCCACTTTTGTTTTGCCATAGGTTCGTTCTGAACCGATAGTCCCCAAACCGGAATGCCCAGTGCCTCATATGTTTTAATGAATTTGACATAGTGGTTCGCCCATGCCTGGCTGAATTGAGGAAGAAGTTTTCCACCATGCAATACGTCATTATTGTCTTTCATCCAGGCTGGTGGACTCCAGGGGCTTACAAAAAGTGGCAATGTGCCACCTGCCGTGGCGATTGCTTGCTTGAGAAATGGAATGCGGAATTTCTCATCGTGAGAAACACTAAAGGAGGTTAGCAGTGAGTCGTTATCTGCAAGATAACTATAGGTATCGCTCGAAAAATCGCAACTGGCAATGTTCGTTCTGGCAAAGTTATAACCAATTCCTTTTTTAGCATCGTAGTAGGCTGTTAGAAACTCTTTTTGAGTCTCTTTGGATAATTTAGCAAAAACTTCAGCCGAAGCATCGGTTAATGCGCCACCAACGCCAACCATTGTCTGGAAAGTTTTGGAAGGATCGACAAATACGCAAACCTGCGTTTCTACGGGCTGTCCAAAGTCTGCAAATGTGACATCTGAAGTTTGGGTCAACCGCAGGGTTGTATCTTTGGCCGTTGTAAATACCTGCGCATTAACAGTGATTGCTGGTTTGAGCTGATTGCTAACTTGTTTGGTGTCTGGCGGGGTGCTGCAACTCCAAATGGCTAAAAGTGAAAATGCTGCAGAAATTTTAAACCTATTCATAATGTATTCATTTTATTGCCAGATGTATGTTCCGACGGCATCCGGATTGAGCCGCAAGGTAGCAAATTGCTTAAGATTCTTAATGTTTCCATTTGCGTTTTAGCGCATTTCATGGCTTCAATCCCAACGCCTTAATATAGTTGTCGTTTTTAGTGCAATTGGAGAACTTGCAACTTTCGATGTAATCAAGCAGCGCTTTTCTTGTCAGCGCCTGATCGGGACGGGCTTCACGTATATCTTTGTAATTGCCCCGCGGTTTCTCGGTAAATTCCATGATCTTATCCCAGTTTTCAGGTTTATTTACATGAACGAATGAAGTGGAATCACCCATTTTTTTGTAGGGCCAGAAGGTGTAGCCGATGTTATTGTCCACCATCGTTTTACAAAAAGAAGCTATCCATTCATCTTTGTTATGCCCAATTTCACCCATGTACATTGGGAGGTTTGTTTTATTCCTGAAGTCAATGATTTTCCGGATGGCTTCTGCTGTCGGCTCACCACCATAGCGATGACAGGTGTACATGATCTTGTCATCAAATTTCCAATCGCTAAACACGGCAAAATTCCCATCCCACTGAGCACCTCCGAGAAGAATGACATGGTTTTTATCTGCTTGCCGGATGGCTTCAACTGCCTTTTTATAAAGCGGTTCAAGGGCAGCATTCAGTTTTGTCATATTGTCACCGAAATATGGTGCAATCGGTTCGTTCAGCAAGTCATAGCCTAAAATAACAGGTTCATTTTTGTACCGGTCAGCGATTTTGGCCCAAATGTCAAGAAATAACTTCTGACTTTCGGTGCTTTCAAAAAGCCATGGATAGCCATAACTGTCATCGATATTATCACCCGTCTGACCGCCCGGGGCATCGTGCATATCAAGGATGATATAAATTCCGGCATCCTTGCACCAGCTTATCAGGCTATCCGTATGCTGAAAACCGTCCTGTGCAGAATGCACCCCCATGTAATCCTCATCCGTAAAGAGCTTATAATGGAAAGGCAAGCGAATCGTATTCGTTCCTGTTTTTTTGAGATAATTGATATCGGCCCTGGTTACATAGTTGTCTTTGAATCGTTTCCAGAATTCATTGGTGAAATCGGGGCCAACCATTTCCTTAAAAGCCTGGTCGATTAACCGTGGTGCACTTGTCTTCTTAAAGAGGAACATGTAACCTTCCGGATTGAGCCAGTTGCCAAGATTTGTCCCTTTGATAAAGAACTTTTCGCCGCCGGGAGCGATCAGGTTCTGGCCGTCAATTTGGATAAAACTTTCGGGTGAAACTTTCTTCGATTTTTTTGCATTAGCCGTTCCGGTATTTAGAAAGCAGATGATTACGATAAGTGAATAAGCTAAATACTTCATATTTTTAATTGATTATTTATTCCATAAATCGGGGATCGCACCATGTCCGCGGGCTTTAACAGGCGCCTGATCGATTGGTTTTATCTTTCCCGTGTGAATTTCATTTAAACGCTTTGCCGTTTCCATCATTGCCTCCACCTGGTGCTGATAGGGACGATCCGTAACATCAACCAAACCACAGTTATAGTTTTCACCGTCGCGGCGTCCGGTTAAATCCTGGTCGGACCATTGGAAATAAGCGGTTCCGATCAATCCCGGATGGGCATAAGCCCGCTCGGTATAATACCTGTAAGCGACACCCCGTTCTTCCTGCGAATTCACCTGCCACAACGACTGCGCCATTCCCCGGTCAACTGTACCAAAATGGTATTCACCGATGATCATCGGCAATCCGGTTCCGGCAAGTATCTGATCCATAAATTCTTTTTTCGGATACAAATCGTAACAATTGAAACTGAATACGTCAAAAATATCCTTGCAAATATCCAGTATCTCCTTGCCCGGAACATGTCCGAAACGCATCCCAAGATTCAGGTGATTGGGATCGTAGCGTTTTACAGCAGCATCCACAGTTTTAAGAAAAATTCGGAACGTGGTATATATAAACTGCTTTCTGCGTTCGGGAGAATCGCCATTGGCAAGGTATTTTTTTAATTCGCTTTTGATGGGTTTGTCGGCACCGTCGAGGATCAGTCCGCAAAGTCGTTCTTCCTGCTCCAGCCACGATGGTTCGTTGCCAGTAAAATAACCGATTAACCAGGGATTTTCCTTGTAAGGTCCGACAAACGCTTTGCAGGCGACATCAATCCTGGAGGAAAAATCGGACGCATAAACATCAGGTAAACCCATCACCCCATTTTCAATGCCAACTCCGTGTAACTGCATCATAAACGCTTTTTGGTTAAGGTTGGTAACTTCCGGACTCGACCAGTTGGCGATTGTATTCAGTCCCCATTTATCCATACGTTTAATAATCATTGATTTAGATTTATCGGGATATTCATTTCCATACCTGCGGAATAGGTTCCAGGTACCAATTGATACAGAATTGGGTCTTTCAGGATTTGATCCGATTCCAGGAGGAGGTAATTCCTTATACAAGTTTCTCCGTTTATCGATATTGATCGCATTTCCGCCACCTCCCGGATTTACACAATCAACACCAACTGATAGAAAAAGGTAGCCTTCCGGATCGACAAACCACCATTTACCATCAATTTTTTCTGTTCTGAAAAAACCTGTTGCTTTGACTTTTGAGTTGAGGTAACCACCAAACTTGGAATAATTATAGGCTTTTGTCGTAACTTTTTCATTATCTTCAGCTGCCCACTCTTTTTTAAGTTGAGTTTCTGATTTGATTTTTCCTTCAAAATCACCCAGGTTCCATTGCCCAAATTCATCAACAACCGGTATATCTCCAAGGTATTGGTCGCCTGGATCTTCGACGGAAAGTGCGATTGACCGGAGTTCGATAACCGGGTTGTTAATTGGCGCATTCATCCGGATGCCGATTGTGTCGACACCTCTGAGTGGAACTCGTTTCCCGCCAAGATTGATCCATCCGGTATAACGGGCCTGATTGTAAGTTGCTGCGAGATCGAGCGCTGCACCCGGCAATTCCCTGAAAAACTTTAAAGGTATTGCCAATTTGTTCCAGCCATTTGCGGTGTAGCTCATCACCCTTAGTTCGTTGTAGCCGGTTTTGGTTGTAAAACCAACCTGGAACCGTTGAGGAGTTGTCGATTTAAACTCAAGAACTACAAAGTTATACTTGTCCCAGTTTGTGGGAAGCCCGGGAGAAATATCCTTGATGGCAAATTTTTGACCCGAAACTTCTTTGTTGCTGTCAAACTGTATTCTGACAAGCTTTTGTGCATTGCATTGCGTAACAGACAATCCAAATAAAGCAGTAATCGTCCATAAGCCGAAGAAGCATATTTTTTTCTTCATAGCATATTCAATTTAATCATTATTTGATAGTTATAATTTATGGTATTCAGAAGAACCGGATTAGAATTTCAGAAGGCCTGATTCACGCAGTGTTTGTTCTGCAACTTTCCGAAAGAACACTGCATCAAGATTATCAATACTCATGAGCTGAACCGATTCTCCGTCAATGTCAGTAATTCCATACCATCCGGGGATTGAAACAGGAACTTCACCTGTCAAGGCACCTACAAAAACGTACGCCGATAAAATAGCGCCAAGACTTGAAGGATGACTTCCATCCGGATCGTATAAATTAATTGTTGGTCGCAACTTCATTGCCAATTGCCAGGCTTTTCCCACTGGTATAAGAATCGCCCCGTTATCTTTAGCTATTTTGGAATAGGCATTCGTAATATCCTCCTGATATTGAGGAATTTTCTCCCTTGCCCAGGTCATATACATACAGGGCTTTGCTCCCGAAGCCTTAATTAATTGGCATAAAAGTTTTGCGTATTTTATCGTGCTATCAGGTTGTTGGATCGTACCCATGCTGTTTTCCTGTAGAATTACCAGATCATATTTCCCCTTGGTTATGATTTCCTTCGTTTTAAGTCCTCTTTTTCCAAACCAGTGTTCGCTCAGATAGGCGCCTCCAACAGTTGATTTTCGTGTAACAAGCTTGGTTCTTGTGCTGTCTGATATGATCGACACTACCTGTGGAAGATTTTGAACATAGGTATAACTGTTCCCGACAAAAAGCACTTTAAGCGTGTCTCTTTTGATCTGGGCAGATGCGGAACTTCCGGACAAAATTCCGGATATGATTAATACAACAAAAAGGAGGGTTTGATTTAAGCTGTTCATTTGTCTGATTTTTCAATTTATTTTTGGGTATGTAAATATAACCTTTATTGTCAAATTAGAAGACCGGGAAATGAACAGAAAATTAAAATAAATCAAGTTTCGTCGGCATTACCAACGAAAAAATGGGTATTGCCATTTTTTTGGCAACACCCATAATGACTAAATTTGGGAAGATATTTATTTGAATATCAATCTATTTCTTATATTTGGCAACTCTTTTATCGTTAATAACACCACTCCAGTTTAAGCCAAAAGCAAAATCATAAGTATTTCCTTCTGCGTCAACATAGCATTTCATATCGCGCGGTATATCTTCGAATTGTTCCTCAACGGTTTTCATATTAAGGGGCATCTGGAAAGGTAACAATCCGGAAGGTTCTGCTGCACCTGTCAGGATATCCATGATGGCCTGGTCCTGAACTCCCATATGGATCACAATCGCACTTGCACTCTTTTCAATCTCTGTAAAAACCATTGGGTTCGAAACTTTAACAACTACAACTACAGGTTTTCCACCCATTTTTGCCTTTGTCTCCGTTATTCTAATCATATCGTTTGAATTTGAAGCTACAACTGTTTTTCCCTTGTAAGTGCGATTGGTGAAACTTTCAAGAGGGCTTCCCCCGGCAATACTTGTTTCACGGGCAAAATCGGCTTTATAGGAGCTGAATTGCAAACTGATAGGAACATATCCATTTCCGTTCTTTTTTACATCTTCCTGCGTGTAACCAACACCGCTTTTCGGACTGTCGATGCAAACCAGTGCAAAGTCAGCTTCTTCAGGTTTGTCTACCACCTGGAAATACTTCTTCGCAACTTCCGGATTGACTGCATCTTTCCAGCTTTCGGGTGTTTCAACCCCAAACCAGTTGCGTCCGCCGGGTACAAATTTCCTGGGGATGTAAACTTTCAACTGTTTTTTGAGCGGAAGGGTTTTTTGTTGATTTTTCAACATCACTACCGAACGTAATTGGGCATCGTATCCGGCTTTCATAAATTCAGGTTTACCTACCGTTTTGGCAGTTTCATCTACATCAAGATAAGGATTCTCAAACAATCCAACCCTGAATATATTGCGTAGTAAACGAACTACCGATTGCTCAAAGCGCTTTCGCATAAAGGTTGAGTCGTGATTTGCAACTCCCATCTTGTATGCTTCAATCACGGGGCCCATTTCGTTGTTGCCGCCAAACTGGTCAACACCTGCCTCAATGGCTTTGTAATGACGTTCGGCTTCGGTCAGTTTTTCAACGCCCCAGCATTTCCCCTGGAACTGGTCAATGGCCATAACGTCTTTGGTGATCATCCAGTCGGTGCAAACCACGCCATCGTAGCCGTATTTAACACGAAGTAAGTCAGTGATCAGGTATTTGTTGTAGCTGTTACCAACGTTTTCGTTATTCACAGTATCCTGAATAAATGAAATTGTGTAATATGGCATCACTGCCGCCGCCATTTTAGTAGCACCTTCAAGCTTAAAGGCTCCTTCGGTAAAAGGTTTCATGTGATCTTTTAAATTGTTGCCCGGATAGATGGCATAGGCGCCATATCCAAAATGCGCGTCGCGTCCACCTTCTTCGGGTCCGCCGCCCGGCCAGTGTTTCACCATCGCATTCACACTTTTATAGCCCCAACCACCTGCAATTTCAGCACTTCCTTTCGATGACTGAAATCCATCCACATAAGCTCTTGCCATATCGGTGGTCAGGTTTGGATCTTCGCCCATTGTTCCGTCAAAGCGGCTCCAACGTGGTTCTGTACCCAAATCAATCTGCGGCGAAAGTGCGGTTGTAATTCCCAATGCACGGTACTCTGCAGCGGCAATCTCGCCAAACTGTTTCATTACTAACGGATCAAATGTTGCAGCAATCCCCAATGTTCCGGGCCACA
>Ga0209724_1002346_pt1 | contig 16232 bp, 14 predicted proteins | sample grotaG_FD_184143 | JGI IMG/M metagenome (GOLD analysis project Ga0209724, IMG submission 184143) | Glacier valley bacterial and archeal communities from Borup Fiord, Nunavut, Canada, to study Microbial Dark Matter (Phase II) -... | ecosystem: Environmental > Aquatic > Freshwater > Ice > Glacier ...
ACATAAATAAAAGCTCTTTGATATGGCGAAAAGTACAAAATCAAACCCTGTTTTTAAACGAAACGGGGTAAAAAAAATATTGCCACTGTATATCAATTAATTACAAATATTAAGTTGACGGCTATGCGCTTCAAGGGTCGGTTGCGTTAACCTCTTGGCACTTTGATTCTGTAACTTGTCGATACATTTCCTTTCGAAATATCAACCAACTTACCTTTTAGCAATCGTTTTTTGAGCGGAGTACAATAGTCGACAAACATGATTCCATCGAGGTGATCGTATTCGTGCTGCAAAACACGGGCAGTAAACCCGGAATAGACTTCATCATATTCTACCCAATTCTCATCGAAATACTTTATACGGATTGTACTAAACCGGAGAACATCTTCGCGGAGCCCTGGGAGGCTTAGGCAGCCTTCATCCATCAATACTTTTTCGCCTTCTCTTTCAATAATATGTGCATTGACAAATGCTTTTTTAAAATCTTTCAGCAAGGGTTCATCTTCACCAAGCGGTGCGAGATCGACCACAAAAACCCGGTCAGTAAGACCAATCTGCGGAGCTGCCAGGCCAACACCTTCTGCATTGTGCATGGTCTCAAACATATCATCAACCAGCGTTTTAAGTCCTTCGTAATTTTGATCAATATCATTGGTTATCTTGCGAAGTACGGGATCACCGAAAACCGTTATAGGATAAATCATTCTTTTTACTTTAAATATTTTTGTTCTTCAAGATACGATTGTAGTATTATTGTAGCACTAACACCATCAATCGTCGCTTTGTTCTGTCTGTCCTTCTTTTTTACACCTGCATCTATCATCGTCTGGAATGCCATTTTAGAGGTAAATCGCTCGTCCATAAGCTTTAGTGGCATCTCCGGATAAACCAGTTGGAATTTTTTCAAAAAAGGATTGATATATCTTATTGCTTCCGAAGGTTCATTGTTAAGCTGTTTCGGATATCCGACCAATACCTGTTCAACCTCCTCACGTTTAAAATAGTCGGCCAAATAATCCCATATATCATTTGCGGCAACAGTTGTCAACCTGGTTGCAATTATTTTTAAAGGATCGGTCACTGCCAATCCTACACGTTTATTTCCGTAATCGATGGATAAAATCCTTCCCATCCTAAATTTTTTAGATGAATCGCAAAGATAACGGTTTTATTTAAACTCTTTTTTGAAGATAATTTCAAAACGACATTCCGAGCAGTTCATCTAAATATAGCTACTTTTGCAACCTATACGATATCCGAAGATTGCCAAATGAACCACAATTTTGGGGTTTCATAGGTGTTATGTAGTTTAATCTGACAAATAGCTATAAAATAATAGATGGTAAGCTTAAAGAATATTCAAACCGAAATTGACGCAAGTTTTCTTTACAAAGTTTTGGGTGATCATGAAGATGACGCCAATGTAGCCAGTGTATTTCACCAGATGAGCGATATTGAGCATGGGCATGCCATCGCCTTTATGAAGAAGAATAATTTAGATCCAACCAAACCATTTCCCCCTTCAACAAAAGCCAAAATACTAAATTTGATTGGCAAAGTATTTGGTTACGACTACATTTTAGGGGTCCTTTTAGATACTGAACGAAGCTTGTCGTCATCCATTATTAGTTCAAGAAAAACCAACAATGCCGGCAGCTCAATCTCTGATACCGCTCACGTTACGATTCTTAAAAACATATTAAACAATCAACCCAATGTTTCAGGATCAAACCTGGCACGATTCGAAAAACGACATCGTTCAATTGGAGGCAATGCATTACGGGCGGCTGTTTTGGGTGGAAATGATGGGTTGGTTTCGAATTTCAGTCTCGTGATGGGAATTGCAGGTGCTACAAGCGGAAAAAGCGTTGTATTATTGACCGGACTTGCAGGTTTACTGGCAGGAGCGTTATCAATGGCGCTGGGTGAATGGATCTCGGTAAAAAGTTCGAAAGAACTCTTCGAAAACCAGATGCAACTCGAAATGGAGGAACTGGAAAACAATCCTGATGGTGAGGAATTGGAACTGGCTTTGATATACCAATCGAAAGGAATACCCGAAGAGGAGGCCAAAAAGATGGCTAAAGAGATCATTCTCGATATCGATCATGCACACGAGGTTTTGATAAAGGAGGAGTTGGGAATCAACAAGGAAGATTTAAAAGGGTCAGCCATGGAAGCGGCTGTCACTTCATTCCTCTTATTTTCGATCGGCGCCATCATTCCGGTTATCCCTTTTTTCTTTGTCGGCGGGATGCAGGCGGTCATCATCAGCACCATCTTTAGCGGATTTGGATTGTTCCTGATTGGCACTTCCATCACGCTGTTTACAGGAAAAAGTGTCTGGTATTCAGGTTTCAGACAGGTTATTTTCGGACTTGCTGCAGCCGCAGTTACTTTTGGAATCGGCAAGTTGATCGGCGTTTCAGTACTGGGATAAATTAAGATTGACGAAGAGAAAGAGAGACAGGGAGACTTAGAGGGGGAAAAGGAGAAAGGGAGAATTTGAGACAATAATATTAGAAATGAAAGGGTATTGCTCTATGCACCACATATTGAAACGCTCATCAGGTAACTGAAATAAATTCAGGCAAAGAAGTAGATAATAAAAAAGACAAATCAGTTAAATTTCAAAAGATGTTAAACATGGAATTACTCTCAGGATATCTAAAAATCGCCTTGAGCAGTTTAGCAGTGTACGTGTTTATTATTGTAGCGATCAGGTTGTTTGGCAAGAAGGAACTGGCTCAGCTTTCGATTATCGATCTGGTTTTTATTCTTCTTATAAGCAATGCGGTTCAAAATGCGATGGTTGGCTCCGACTCCTCATTAGCAGGCGGATTGGTGGCAGCCTCCACGTTATTTATCGTCAACTATTTGTTTAAATACCTTCTTTACAAATTCCCCAAATTGGGAATTGCAGTACAAGGTGTAGAATTAATGCTGATTTACAAAGGTCAGCTTAATGTATCGAATATGAACAAAGCACGGATTACCCGCGAAGAAGTGCTTGAAGCAGTTCGCGAACATGGCGTTTCCGAAATCCGGGAAGTTGACCTGGCCGTACTCGAAACAGATGGCAACATCAGCATCATCTCCAACGAATATAAAAACCGCACCACAAAGAAGCGGAAAGGGAGGAATAAGGTGATGAAGAATCAATAGACCAACAACTTAAAATTTAGGATTTCTTTCATGATTATTCAGAATGTCAAAATCCAAATTAAAGGCAGATAATTTGATATAAGTAACGTTTTAATAGAGATGATTTATCTGTATCTTTCGGACTTAAATAATTAGACATGAGAACGGACGAGATAATAAAAGAGATTCAGAGATTGCCAATTCAAAAGCGGATTTTGGTGATTGAAAAAGCCATCCACTCGATTCGTAAGCATGAAGAAAGAAACGAAATGTTAATTGCCGCTGATGCTTTGGAAGCTGATTACAAATCTGACAAAGAATTAACAGCCTTTACGAACATTGATTTTGAAGACTTTTATGAAGCAAGGTGAAGTTTGGTTAATAAATCTTGATCCAACGATCGGTGCTGAAATTAAGAAGACACGACCAGCCATAATTGTAAGCGACGATTCGTTCTGTTTCACAAGAGAGATTTAATAAAAAATTGGGAGTTATTACAGAATCAGTTCTTGAAGACATTAAAATCGGATTAACAAAAATATTATCAATCAAAGATAAATAGTTTCATTCCAGATAAAGGCGGTTAGGTTATAGAGACAAAAGGCATTAGACAAGGCATGCATAGAGACAAGGCATGCCTTGTCTCTATGCATGCCTTGTCTCTACAAACGTCAGGAGTCCTGTTCTTGAATGAAAAATGGTTGTCTCTTATATAAACACAAGAATTGCTCTCTTTTACAGCAACAATGCTGTTATTTAAAGCTATTTCGTTTTAATTTACAGCATAATCGCTGTAATAAACATCTTATTTGGTGTAAAAAACAGCGGTATTAATCTAATTAAAAGCTATTATGATCTATTTTACACCTAATTCGATTTATTAAACAGCAATACCGCTGTAAATTACAGCTATATTGCTTTAATAAACAAAATCATCGCTGTTAATAGTAGCATTTATTATTTATTATACGTAAATAATTGTTCTTTTAAAGTCATTTTTTATTTAAAACACACAATTTGTGATGTAATTTAAATAAAAAGCGATAATCTTAATCAGGAATTCAAATCAACTAAATAGAGCAAATTAGCATGGAACCAATTGCACCAATCACAATGATCGCGCGCGAAATGAAGCGCAAGCATATTAACGTTACCGATTTGGGTCGTGGACTGAGAATTAAACATTCTTCGGTTGTGGGGATGATGCAACGACCGACCTTGCAGGTGCAGCGACTGGCTGAGGTTTCCGAATTTTTGAATTACAATTTCTTCAGGGAGATTGCCAATAAACTTCCATACGCTGAACCCGATTACACAGCTGAAATAGACAGAACCGAAGTCAACGGATTGCAAAGCCGGGTCAAAGACCTCGAACTTGAGGTGAGTATATTACGCCAAACCATAAAGGATATGGCAGGGCGATAATGCGAAAATTTCTGGTGCCAAAAATTAAGAAATGATTAGTATCTTTAAGACTTAGATAATTCGACCAGAGATCAAGCGGGAAGATAAAATGATCTAAGCGGTAGAATGAATGAGTTGAAACTACTTTAGCTTAATTTTAATCGTTGTCCTCAATTATGAAAGAAAACGATAAACCGAAGGAGGAATCTAACCGGTTCGGGAAAAACAGGTTTGGCTTTTCTGACCCCACCCCAGCCCTCCCCGAGGGGGAGGGAGCAAGATTTGAGACAAATGAGTCATTTACTGCTAATGAAACTGACTCCCTTAATATTTCGGAAATAGACTTTGAGACAAATAAGCCGGTTACAGACAGTGAAGCTGACTCCCTCCCCACTGGGGTGGGGTCCAAAAACCCGGATATATTACCGCAAATCCCTTTACTTATCCTGTTATAAAAGATTATAGAAAAATCTAAAAGATCATCAAACAAAGGCAGAACTTGTTTTATGGGAATATCTGAGAAATAAAAAAACAGGTCATAAGATACGTCGTCAACATGTTATTGGTGATTTCATCTCTGATTTTGTCTGTTTATCTAAAAAAGTAATCATTGAGATTGATGGGGAAATACACAAGTTTCAAAAAGAAAAGGATAAAATACGCACCATCCGGCTTAATAACTTTGGTTATGAGGTAATCAGGTTCACTAACGATGAAGTGCTAAACTCTCCATATCAAGTCGCCCAAAAGATAAAAGACTACCTGAATAACCGACAGGTTTGAAAAGTTTCCATCGCCCTCCTTTGGAGGGGTTAGGGGAGGCTGGAGGGGTCGGGGGAGGGCGGTTTGAACTCACAAAAAAAGGTGCCGAAGCACCTTTTTTCAAATATTAAATATCAAATAGCTTTATTGCTTTCTAAGATTAGCCTGTGCAGCAGCCAGTCGTGCAATTGGCACACGGAATGGTGAACAGCTTACATAGTCAAGACCAACCATATCGCAGAATTCGATAGAGCTTGGTTCGCCACCATGTTCGCCACAGATTCCCAATTTAATGTCGGGACGTGTAGAACGACCTTTGGTAACGGCCATTTGAACCAACTGACCAACACCATGACGATCGAGTACCTGGAAAGGATCTTGTTTAAGGATTCCTTTTTCAAGATAAGCGGGCAGGAATTTACCGGCATCGTCGCGCGAAAATCCCATCGTCATTTGTGTAAGGTCATTGGTTCCAAAAGAGAAAAACTGCGCCTCTTTGGCAATACCTTCAGCGGTGAGGGCAGCCCGCGGAACTTCAATCATTGTACCAACAAGATATTCGATCCTGTCACCACGTTCAGCAAATACCTTCTCCGCGGTGGCATTGATAATATCAGCCTGATTTTTAAATTCAGCAACAGTTCCAATTAATGGCACCATGATTTCAGGACGTGCATCAACACCTTTGGCTTTCAGATTCATGGCAGCTTCGATGATCGCTCGTGCCTGCATCTCTGTAATTTCGGGGTAGGTGATTCCCAAACGACAACCACGGTGGCCTAACATCGGGTTAAACTCTTCCAGTTCTGAAACTTTTTGACGTATCTGTTCGATAGAAATACCCATCTCAGAGGCAAGTTCTTTTTGTGTAGCCTGTTGGTGAGGTACAAATTCGTGCAATGGCGGATCAAGCAACCGAACAGTAACACCATATCCTGCCATCGCTTCAAATATACCTTCGAAGTCAGAACGCTGATATGGTAATAATTTAGCCAATGCTAATTTACGACCTTTAACATCAGAAGATAAAATCATTTCGCGCATCGCTTTAATTCTTTCACCTTCGAAGAACATGTGTTCTGTGCGGCAAAGACCAATGCCTTTAGCACCAAAATTACGCGCTATAGCTGCATCTTTAGGTGTGTCTGCATTGGTTCGCACTTTCATGCGTGTGTACTTGTCAGACAGTTCCATCAGTTTTGCAAAATCACTACTTAAAGCAGCCTCCTGGGTTTTCACTTTACCTTCGTAAACTTCGCCTGTGGAACCGTTCAATGAAATCCAATCGCCTTCATTATATATTTTGCCACTCGCTTCGCAAGTTCTTGTTTTATAGTCGATCCGCATACTTCCGGCTCCCGACACGCAACATTTACCCATTCCACGTGCAACAACAGCTGCATGAGACGTCATACCACCTCGTGCAGTTAGGATACCTCTTGCTAATACCATTCCTTCAAGATCTTCGGGAGATGTTTCGATGCGGACAAGAATCGAATTTTCGTATTTTGCCGCTTCATCAGCAAAGAATACAATCTGCCCTGTGGCAGCACCCGGCGATGCCGGCAACCCTTTGGCAATGACTTTTACTGATTGAAGTGCTTCAGTTTGAAAAACCGGATGAAGTAATTCGTCCAATCTATTAGGTTCAACACGCATAAGTGCTGTCTTTTCATCGATAAAATTTTCGGCCAGCATATCCACAGCCATTTTCACCATTGCTGCACCTGTCCGTTTTCCGTTACGCGTCTGCAGCAACCAAAGTTTGCCATTCTGAATTGTAAACTCAATGTCCTGCATATCGTGATAATGATTTTCAAGTTTCTGCTGAATCTCCATCAATTCGGCATACGCAATTGGCATTGATTCTTCGAGAGAAGGAAATTTAGCTGCGCGGACCTCTTCGGTTACATTTTGAAGCGAAGCCCAACGATGTGATCCTTCGAGCGTAATTTCCTGCGGTGTACGAATACCCGCAACTACATCTTCGCCCTGGGCATTAATCAGGTACTCGCCATTGAAAATATTCTCACCTGTTGAAGCGTCACGCGTGAAAGCAACACCAGTCGCTGAATTATTTCCCATATTTCCAAAAACCATGGCCTGCACATTTACAGCAGTTCCCCATTCAACAGGAATATTGTTTAGTTTGCGATAATAAATAGCGCGGTCGTTCATCCAGCTTTCGAAAACAGCGCCAATTGCACCCCATAATTGTTCCCATGGATCTGAAGGAAATTCTTTCCCTGTTTTAGTTAATACAGCGTGTTTGAAACGAAGAACCAATTTTTTAAGATCAACAACGGTAAATTCGGTATCCTGCTTAATTCCAAGCTCTTCTTTCATCGTTTCGATGATCTCTTCAAAAGGATCGATATCCTCTTTGCTATGTGGCTTTAATCCCAGCACAACATCACCATACATCTGAACGAACCGGCGATACGAATCCCATGCAAAACGCTCATTACCTGATTTTTTCGCAATTCCATCAACAGCAAGGTCATTCAGTCCAAGGTTTAGTATGGTATCCATCATACCAGGCATCGAAGCCCTTGCGCCCGAGCGAACAGAGAGCAAACATGGGTTGTCTTTTGAACCAAATTTAGTTCCGGTCAGCACCTCAACATAAGCCACCGCTTTTTTAACGTCTTGACTGATCATTTCAAAAGCTGCAAGACTACCTTGAGCATTGAAAGCCGTACAAACTTCGGTTGTGATCGTAAATCCCGGAGGAACCGGAACACCGATCAGGTTCATTTCCGCGAGGTTAGCACCTTTCCCTCCTAACAAATTTTTCATTTCTGCTCCGCCTTCGGCCTGTCCATTGCCAAATGTGTAAACGTACTTGGTCATAATTAAAGTATTAATTTGAGAATAATATTTTGTTTGTATTTGGATGAGCAAATTTAAGTTTATTTTTCAAAAGTCCGGTATTCTCAGAATAGTTGTTGGCATTTTGCAACTTTTTAGCGTTATTAAATCATAAAGATTACAAAGAAGTCATTCAGAACACTTTTTCGGATCAATTCTTCTGTTCATTATCACTCATCAGAAGCAAATAACTAAATAGCGCAGTGAATTGTTCATCCCTATGGAGTATTTCTCCTTGCAGAACTCGGCTCTATTACGTTTAATGTGAGTTTCAACGATTTCAACACTGATTGAAAAACAAGTTTCAGGTTATTAAATTCTAAAGATTGGATGATGGAATCACTTAGTACCCCGTTTCTATTGACCCGAATTTGTATATTGCAAACAATCAGGATTCTGCTATTTTTAGTGAAATAGTAATCTTTTAAAGATATTTTTGTAAAAAAATTCAAGGGCGAATGAGAATTTGTTTAATAGGAGCAGGAAATCTGGCCACTCAATTGGGATTGGCACTGTCAGAAAAAGGACATCAGATGGTGCAGGTTTGGTCGCATACGCAGAAAAGTGCCTCGGAATTGGCATCAAAACTTAATTGTTCGTACACAACAGAAATATCTTTAATATCTTCAGATACCGATATCTATATTGTCGCCATAATTGATACTGCTTTAGAGTCAGTACTTTCAAAACGCAACTGGGATGATAAGTTAGTTGTCCATACTGCGGGAAGCACACCGATGAGTATTCTTGCTCCGTATTGTAACAACTATGGTGTATTTTATCCATTCCAAACTTTCACGATTACCAAAAAGGTTGAATTCGATCAGGTTCCGGTTTGTATCGAAGCAAACTCTTCCAAAAATTTGGATATTTTAAAAGAATTGGCACAGTCAATATCTCAAAATATCAAATTTATTGATTCCGATCAGCGGCAACGAATCCATCTTGCTGCCGTGTTTGCCTGTAATTTTGTCAATCATTTTTATGCAATCGGCGAAGAATTGCTGCGTGAGAAAGGGATCGATTTCGAAATTCTCAAACCGCTTATCCTCGAAACGGCATCCAAGATAACAAGTCAATCTCCCGCTTCATCACAAACAGGACCGGCAAGCAGACACGATTCAATTGTAATTGACAAACACTTATCAATGCTCACTAATCATCCTGACCTGAAAAATTTGTACAAGCAAATCAGCGAAAGAATAATACAATCACATAAATAGTTATAATGGCATTTTTTAAAGAAGAATTGACGAACGTAAAAGCATTCGTATTTGACGTGGATGGGGTTTTATCCAAAGCAACCCAGGTTCTTTCTCCCGATGGAGAAACGGTCAGAACCTCCAACCTTAAAGATGGATTTGCATTGGTTTATGCTGTGAGAATTGGTTTTCCGGTTTGTATTATAACAGGTGGAAAAACGATTGAAGTGATCAACAGATGTAAAAAAATAGGGATAAAAGATTTATATGCCGGGTCGTTGAAAAAACTGCCAAGTTTGTACGATTTTCTCGAAAAGAACAACCTGAAGACAGAAGACGTAATGTACATGGGCGACGATCTTCCCGACTACCCCGCAATGAAAGTGGTTGGAGTACCCGTTTGTCCAAGAGACGCAGCTCCCGAGATCAAAGCGATTTCGCATTACATTTCGGATAAAGACGGTGGTGAAGGGTGTATCCGCGATGTCCTCGAACAGGTGTTACGTGCACAAGGAAAGTGGATTAATTGTGAAACAATGGACTGGAACCTATTCTAATATCAATGATTACCAATTACAAAATAATACTTGCCTCTAAATCGCCTCGAAGGAAGGAATTGCTCGGAGGATTAGACGTCCCGTTCGAGGTGATTATTCATGAGGTTGACGAAGTTTTCCCTGAAGGTTTACCAATGGAAGAGATTCCGGTTTACCTCGCAAAACTTAAGGCAGAACCTTTTTATAATGAGCTACGAAGTGACATATTGGTCATTACTGCAGATACGATTGTATGGATCGACGGTGTTGTTCTGGGAAAGCCCAATAATTATGAGCACGCTGCAAAGATGCTTCGTCAACTTTCAGGAAAAAAGCATGTGGTCGTTACCGGAGTTTGCCTGACCACCAAAGAGAAGCAGGTTGCCTTTTCAGCTTCGACGGATGTCTATTTCAAAGATTTGACGGATGATGAGATTGACTACTATCTCAAAAACTACCACCCGTACGATAAAGCAGGGTCGTATGGCGTTCAGGAATGGATTGGTTACATTGCGATCGAAAAAATCGAAGGGTCGTATTTCAACGTAATGGGACTTCCTGTTCAACGGTTGTACGAAGAGTTAATAAAGTTCTGATTTATAAATACCAAATTGATTAAAATGCTACGTCAAATTTTCATCGTCCTTGTTTTTACCGTCACTTCTACCTGTTTGTTTGCAAAAGAGGGAATGTGGATTCCTTCCCTGCTCCAAAAATACAATATTGAGGAGATGTCGCAAATGGGTTTTAAGCTTTCAGCCGAAGATGTTTACAGTGTCAATCATGCAAGTATGAAAGATGCGGTGGTCCTTTTCGGAAGCGGTTGCACGGGTGGTGTTATTTCAAACGACGGTTTGCTGATCACCAATCATCATTGCGGATTCGGGCAAATTCAGGAGCACAGTTCGGTTGAACACGATTACCTCACAAATGGGTTCTGGGCCATGAACAAATCAGAAGAGCTCACCAACCCGGGATTAAGTGTTCAGTTTTTGGTGAAGATGGAAGATATTACCGACCAGATACTGAAGAATGTGACCGATAAAATGGATCAGGCGACAAGGCTTGATACGATTCAGAAAAATATTGACAAAGTTAAAAAGGAATATACAAAGGGAACAGGTTATTCGGCGGATATCAAACCGTTATTCAATGGCAATCAATACTTCATCTATATTTACGAAGTTTTTAAAGACATCAGGTTAGTAGGCGCTCCCCCGGTTTCAATCGGGAAATTTGGTGGCGACACGGACAACTGGGTATGGCCACGACATACCGGTGATTTTTCGCTTTTCAGAATCTACGCCGGAAAAGACAATAAACCAGCAACATACTCTGCAGAAAATTTGCCGTACAAACCGAAGAAATTTTTTCCGATTAACCTGAAAGGTTTAAAAGAGGGCGATTTTACGATGGTATTTGGTTATCCGGGAACCACACAACGTTACATCCCATCGCAGGCAGTAAACCTGATTATGAATCAGAGCGATCCGGCAAAGGTCGCCATCCGTACCGTCAAACTGAATATCTGGTCAGAACGCATGAAAACCGATCCGAAAATCAAGATTCAATATGCTGACAAGTATGTTTCAGCTTCGAACTCATGGAAAAAATGGCAGGGAGAGGCAAAAGGATTACAACGACTCGATGCTTTAAATGTAAAGAAAGCAGGTGAAGCTGAATTTAAGAAATGGGTGGCTGCGGATCCGGAACGCATTAAAAAATACGGGACGATACTCACCGATTTCGAAAAGTTATATAACGAATTCCTTCCATATCAGGCTACAAATGATTATTATCTGGAATGCATCCAGCGTGGCTCCGATATTTTTACGCTTGCTTCTAAATTTGAACCGATTGAAACAGCCAAGGACAATGAGCAATTGGGTAAAGAGATTGAAAAGGTAAGGGAATACCTCGTCAGTTACTTTAAAGATTACGATCAAAAAACGGATGAATTGATTTGGTCGGCACTTATGAAAATCTATGTCACAAAAGTTGATCAAAAGTTTATGCCGGAAGAACTGATTAAACGGATACCGGAATTTACGAAAGACAATAATTCAGCTAAGATTTACCAAAAATCATTCCTAACTGACAGCCTAAAGATCAATAAATTACTTAATAATTTCAATAAAAAAGCACTCAAAAGGCTGCAAAATGATCCTGTTTATGCACTCTTTCAAACGATCAGGCAACATTATAAGGACAATGAGGATATCGTCTATCGATCCATCAATTCCGATATTGCCGGTGTTCAGAAAAAATATACTGCCGCTATCATGGAGATGAATGAAGGGAAACGGTTAATGGCCGATGCCAACCTTACCTTGCGCATTGCTTATGGAAAGATTGAAGGATATAAACCTGCCGATGGTGTGACGTATACAAGTTTTACCACTTTAAAAGGGATCATCGAAAAAGACAACCCTGAAATTGCTGATTACAATGTCCCGGATTCATTGCTAAAACTTTACCAGACCCGCGATTTTGGTCATTATGTGAATGATTCGGGTGAAGTACCCGTGGCATTTTGCGCCTCGAACCATACTACTGGCGGCAATTCGGGAAGTCCTGTTGTAAATGCCCAGGGTGAGCTAATTGGCTTGAATTTCGACCGTTCGTGGGAAGGAACAATGAGCGATATCATGTTCGATCCCGATCAGTGCCGCAATATTGCGCTTGATATGCGCTATGCCCTCTTTATCATCGATAAATTTGCCGGTGCAGGGTATTTGCTGAAGGAGATGGAGATTGTTAAATAATTCTGCAAGCTATAGAAAGGTTTTATTCAAATCATGGATTTCATCACAAAATATTCTCTAAAACCAAGATGTATGATTATTAACGCTGATGATTTTAAGTATCCATCTAAGAAAGAGCGAATAGAAGCTCAAATAAATTTACCTAAATTCGATGTCTTTGGATTTAATTACATTGATGAATTGGTATCAATATTCAAAGAAAAGAAAACTTTACATGAAGCTTCAAGATCCGGGAATTTATATTGGTGGGATAATTGTTTACAAAATCGTTTTGGTAAACTTCGTGAAACCTTTATTTATACGATAACAAATTACAACCGCGGTTTTTCAGACGATATTTCGTTATGTCCAGAAAATAAAATAGTTAATAGAATTTCATTTGATTATTATGCTGAAATATTTTACTACTACTTTTTTTCCTCACGAGATATAATTGCTCAAATCATTAGATTATATTACAGTATAAAAATTGAAGAAAATAAGTTGCATTTTGATAACGCTCTTATTTTAAAAATCAATGATTTAACAGTTAAGGATGCAGTAATATTCTTTTATAAAGCGACTAAGGATGCTTCAGACTATAGAAATGGATTTGCTCACAGATTCCCCTTAAATCTTCCAGACTATCGTTCGATTATAACAATAGATGAGGGACATAAATCTTTAAGTAAAGGTGGTGGTGGATTCATTTCATCAGAAAATATTGTTGAAAATATTATTCTTTCGCTGAATTCCCTTTCGATTCTAATGAAAGAATTAAAGAAAAACATGAATGAGTAAATCACTTTTATCTTGGTAATTAGCTTTTAACATTAGCCTGCAAATATTTAATTTATCACATAAATTAAATTACACAAAACCTATTACAATTCAACAATCGTAATCCCACTACCTCCAAACTGAACATGCTCATCACGGCAATTTTTAACGGCAGGTTCCGACCGCAGATAACTCTGAATCAGTTCGCGTAGAATTCCATTGCCTTTTCCATGAAGAATATGGAGTTCACTTACATCAATCATGATGGCTTCATCTACAAACTCCCTTATTTTTTGGAGCGCCTCTTCTGCACGTAAACCACGCACATCAATATTCGGTTTGAAAACAAGTCTACGTTCGCCGATATCCTGATTGATGCGACCTATAGTATTATTTTCAACCCTTCGGTTTTTAACCTCACTTCGGGCAACAGACACCAGTTTACTTCGTTTTACGACAGAACGCAGATGACCGAAAGCAACTGTTATATTATTCGACTTAATTTCAAGCACTTCACCCAATGTATCCTGACCGGGCAATCGAACCCACCCCCCTACTTCGATCTCAGCAGGCGCTTTTTTAGGAACGATGACCTCCTTCTTTTTTTCTTCGATCTTTACCGGACGTTCTTTGCGTTGCAGCTCGTTTTGCTTCAGTTTCGCCATTTTCCGAAGGATCCGCTCATCATCTTCCTCCCCTTTGCGCGAAATTTCAGTTTTAAAATCCTCCAGTTTTTGACGTGCTTCCTGTGTCCGCTCCTTGCTCGCGTCAGCCTCTTTTATATCGCGAATTGTCTTTTCTATAATTTTGTTGGCCCCCGAAACAATCTCTTCAGCCTCCCGCTTTGCTTTATCGAGAATCTCTTTGCGTAACTTTTTGGTCTCGGCAAGTCCCGATTCGTAATTTTCGGCCAACTCATCTATCCGCTTCTCTTCCTGTCTGATTTTTAGTCGTTTGCTTTCCCAGTATTTTTTATCGCGAACAATCTCTCGCAAGTGTTTGTCAAAATCGATGTGATCGACCCCAATTTTATTAGTGGCATCCTGGAGAATCTCTTCGGGAAGTCCAATTTTCCGGGCGATCTCAAAAGCAAACGAACTACCGGGCTTTCCGATCTGAAGCTGGAAAAGCGGCTCCATCTTGTGCGAATCATACATCATTGCACCATTGGCAATTCCGGGTGCTGACGATGCAAAATGTTTCAGGTTGGTATAATGGGTCGTGATCACGCCAAATGACCCCAACTCATTTATTTTATTGAGTATAGATTCTGCAATAGCACCGCCAAGCATCGGTTCCGTTCCTGTTCCAAATTCGTCGATCAATACAAGCGAATCGGGAGAACAGTTCCTTACAAAGAATTTCATATTGTAAAGATGAGAACTATAGGTACTTAAATCGTTATCTAACGACTGATCGTCACCAATATCCATAAAAACGGCCCTGAACAAACAGGTATGACTATCAACCTGAACGGGAATTGGGATACCGCATTGCAACATATACTGCAAAAGTCCAACGGTTTTTAAACAAACCGATTTTCCACCTGCATTAGGTCCTGAAATCAATAAAATACGGTCATGTTTGTCGAGTCGGATATCCAGCGGAACGATTTTGCGCTGCTCACGGGCCAGGTTAATTTCCAATAGTGGATGACGGGCAGCAATCCAATCGAGCTCAATCTCGCGTAAAAGGACAGGTTTAACCGATTTGCTTTCAATAGACCAAATCGCTTTGGCCCTGATAAAATCGAGGATCGCCATTACCTGGTAGGAATAGGCAATATCATCGGCGTAAGGACGAATATCATCTGTAAAGCGTGTCAATATTTTTACAATCTCGCGTCTTTCAGCCGACTCAAGTTCGCGGATGCGGTTATTCGTTTCAACGATCTCCTCCGGCTCAACATAAGCCGTTTTTCCTGTCGCCGATTCATCGTGGATAATACCCTTGATTTTACGTTTATTAGCTGCACCAACTGGGATCACAGCACGACCGTCACGCATTGAAACAGAAATATCTTTTTCGACAAGTCCTTCCGCCTGCATCTTCCGCAAAATGGTGCTCATTATTTTCGAAATACTCGATTGCAATGAGAAAATATCACGTCGAATTTGGGAAAGCTCAGGTGAGGCGTTGTCTTTTATTTGTCCATGCTTATTGATAATCTGGTCGATACGCTCGTAGATAAACGGAAATACCTGCACATTCTGCACCACATTTTTCAATCGTGGAAAGGTTTCTTCTTCTGTATTCCGAAAGAAGGCAACAATACCTCGGACTGTTTCGAGTGAACGGCGCAGATCAAACAGCTCGAACACCTCCAAAAAAGTACCCACAACTTTCGACCGCTCCAATGCAGGTCGCATATCGATAAAATAGCCATTGGGAAAATTCATCCCATCGCTAATGATCTTTACGAATTCAATCGTCTCATCCAATTGACGTTCAACATTATCACGACTGGAGGAGAAACCGCATTCATCAACCTGCTCTTTCCCCAAAGTACTCAGGCATCGTCCCTGAAGTATTTCACGCACTTTATCAAAACCAATCTTACTCTCAAAATTCGAAGGATAAATATCCATACCAGTTTATAGATTACGCCACAAAAATAAATAGAAAATCGGGAAGTGAAGGTCAAATAAGCTGATTAGCTCAACCAATGAGACATATTATCACATTACTGTCCAAATTCGTACAATCAGATTTATAAAAATCGTACAATAAACCATGTTTAAACTTCATACTCCAACCATTATATATTTGAATGATTGATTTTTACAAAG
>Ga0209724_1002349_pt1 | contig 16227 bp, 16 predicted proteins | sample grotaG_FD_184143 | JGI IMG/M metagenome (GOLD analysis project Ga0209724, IMG submission 184143) | Glacier valley bacterial and archeal communities from Borup Fiord, Nunavut, Canada, to study Microbial Dark Matter (Phase II) -... | ecosystem: Environmental > Aquatic > Freshwater > Ice > Glacier ...
CTCGGCGCGCCCTCGGGCCACGTGCTGCCGGTGCGCGAGGTGCGGCTGGCGGCCGGCGCCGGCTTTGTCGTCGCCATCTGCGGCGACATCATGACGATGCCGGGGCTGCCCAAGGTGCCGGCCGCGAACGCCATCCATGTCAATGCCGGTGGCGACATCGAGGGCCTGTTCTGAGCACCGGCAGCGCCCGCGCACGCAGACCGCCGGCCGACCCGCAGAAGTTTCGCGTCGAGGCGAAGGCGAGTGCCATCGACGGCCAGGGCGCCTTCGCTGCAGAAGCGATCCCGGCACGCCGCAAGATCGGCGAGATCCGCGGCGAGTCGATCAGCGTGCGTGAAGCGCGGCGCCGGGCACGCGGGCTCGAGCGGATCATGATCGTCGAGGTCAGCGAGCGGCGCGCCATCGACGCGTCGCAGTCGGCCGACGCGCTGCGCTTCACGAATCACTCGTGCGCCCCGAACGCGGTGCTGCGGATCCGCCAGGGTCGCGTCGAGTTCTATGCGATGCGACCGGTCGACGCCGGCGAAGAGCTGACGGTCGACTACGGCGAGTCGCACCACGAGGGCCGGCTCACCTGCCGCTGCGGTGCGCCGCGCTGCGTCGGCAAGCTCTGAACAATCGCCTTCGCAACACTGCGGATCAACGAACGACGATCTCACCGAGCTTCATCTCGCCGAAGCCGGCACGTTGCCACATCGCCTGCAGTTGCGGCGCCGGGTCGAGCAAGAGTTTCGCCACCAGCGGTTCGGCCTTCGTCGTGGCGAGGTCGACGAGGAGGACGTAGCGGGCGCTGCCGGCCTCGTCGAGCCGGCCGATCCAGTCGAGCGCTACGAGGGCGTCGAGCAGCGGCCCGGTCTGCAGCGGATCGATGCCGATCTCTTCGGCGAGCGCTTCGCCGGTGAGGCCGCTGCGGCCCTCGCGGCGCGCTTGTTCGAGGCGGCCGAGCAGCACGAGCGCGAGGTGGAACGGCCCCCCCGGCACCTCGGCCCAGCGCTCGGCGCGCTTGCCGATCAGCGGCGTATAGGCGGCGATGACGGCGCCGAGCAGGATGATCACCCAGCTGAGGTAGATCCAGACGAGGAAGATAGGCAGCGTCGCGAAGGCGCCGTAGATCATCGAGTAGGTCGGGACGGCGCCGAAGTAGGAAGCCAGGGCGCGCTTGCCGCCGGCCATGCACACCGCCACGAAGAGCCCGCCGTAGAGGGCATGGCGCCAGCGCACGTAGGTGTTGGGCACGTAGTGGAAGAGCGCGGCGACGCCGAGCGCCTCGGCCAGGAACTCGACTGTGCCGATGAGGAAGCCGAAGCCGCGCGGCATGTCGCCGACAAGCCCGCGCGACGCCGAGATCGCGTACGACGTGGCGGTAAGGCTGACGGCGAAGAGCAGCGGCCCGAGCGTGACCGCGGCCCAGTAGACGAGCACGCGGCGGGCGATCGGGCGCGACTGGCGCACGCGCCAGATGGCATTGAGGGCGCGATCGACGGTGAGCATCATCGCCAGCGCACTGACCACGAGCGCGAGCAGGCCGACGATGCCGAGCCGGCTGGCCCGGCTCGAGAACTGGTTGACGAAGCCGAGCACCTTCTGCGAGATGCTGTCGGGCACCAGCGCCTGCAGGAAGTAGGTCTGCAGCGACTGCTGCAGCGTCGCGAACATCGGGAAGGCCGAGAACAGTGCCAGCATCACCGTGATCAGCGGCACCATCGAGATGATGGTGGTGAAGGTGAGGCTGCCCGCGGTCAGCGCCAGCCGGTCTTCGCGAAAGCGTCGCACCAGCGTTTTCAGCGTCGACAGCCAGGGCCAGCGCTGCAATGCGCGCAGCCAGTGCGCAGGCGATGCCTGCGAGGCGGTCACAAGGCGGCAGGCAGGTGCATTGCTGGCATCATAAGGATCGATGAACGACGCTGCCTCTGCCCAGCTCTCGACCGCGGCGTGGACGCGCTGGCTGGCGGTGGCGTCGACCGTGGCGCTCATCGTGCTCGGTCTGGCCTGGGAGCTCTGGCTGGCGCCCACCGGCCGCGGCACCCTCGCCGTCAAGGTCCTACCCCTGCTGCTGCCGCTGCCGGGCCTTTGGGCGATGCGGCTCTACACCTATCGCTGGGTCAGCCTCGGTGTCTGGCTCTACTTCATCGAAGGCGTCGTTCGGGCGGCCGGCGACCCCGGCATCGGCGCGTCGCTCGCCGCCGCGGAAGTGGCGTTGACGCTGGCGCTCTTCACGGCCTGCCTGCTCCATGTCCGCGCCCGCACCCGGGCCGCCGCGGCAGCGCCGTCGTGAGCCTGCTCGAGGCGCTGCGCAGCGCCGTCGGCGACGGCAACGTCATCAGCGAGGGCGACATGTCGGCGTGGGAGGTCGACTGGCGGCAGCGCTATCGCGGCCGCGCTCTCGCCGTCGTCCGCCCTGCCGATGTCGACGCGGTCGCGGCGGTCGTCCTCGCCTGTCGCGCTGCCGGCACGAGCATCGTCGCCCAGGGCGGCAACACCGGGCTCGTCGGCGGCTCGGTGCCCGATGCCAGCGGCCGCCAGGTCGTGCTGTCGCTGGCGCGCATGAACCGCGTTCGCGCCGTCGACGCCGCCAACCTGACGATGACCGTCGAGGCTGGCTGCGTGCTGCAAAGGGTGCAGGAGGCCGCGGCCACGCACGGCCTGCTGTTCGCGCTCAGCCTGGCCGCCGAAGGCAGTTGCACGATCGGCGGCAACCTGGCCACCAATGCCGGCGGCACCCAGGTGCTGCGCTACGGCAACGCCCGCGAGCTCTGCCTCGGCCTCGAAGTGGTCGGCGCCGACGGCGAGGTCTGGCACGGCCTGTCGGGCCTGCGCAAGGACAACACCGGCTACGACCTGAGAGATCTCTTCATCGGCAGCGAAGGCACGCTCGGCATCATCACCGCGGCGACGCTGAAGCTGCACCCCCGACCGGCCGCCGTGATGACGGCGCTGGCATCGTTGCCGACGCTGGCCGCCTGCACGGCGCTGCTCGCCCTCGCGCACGAGCGGCTCGGCCCGGCGCTGACCGGCTTCGAGGTCATGAACCGGCAGTCGCTCGACCTCGTCCGCAGCCACTTCCCGGCGCTGCGGCAACCGCTGGCGCCGGCGCCGTGGACGGTGCTCGTCGAGCAGTCCGACAGCGACGGCGAAGAACATGCCGCCGCCGCGCTCGAGGCCTTGCTGACGACCGCTTTCGAGCGCGGCCTCGTGGAGGACACCGCGATCGCGAGCAGCCTCGAGCAAGCCGCCGCGCTCTGGCACCTGCGCGAGTCGATCCCGCTCGCGCAAAACCTCGAAGGCGCCAACGTCAAGCACGACATCGCCCTGCCCGTCTCGGCGATCGAGGAGTTCGTGGCTGCGACCGATGCCGAGCTGACGCGCCACTTCCCGGGCATCCGCATGGTCGACTTCGGCCACCTCGGCGACGGCAACCTGCACTACAACGTCCAGGGCCCGGCCGGGGAGCCGGCGGCGGCGTTCGTGGCGCGCTGCGAAGCGGAGATCAACGCCCTGGTCTATGACGCGGTAGCGCGCCGCGCCGGTTCGATCTCGGCCGAGCACGGCATCGGCGCGACCAAGCGCGATGCGCTCGTCGTTCACAAATCGCCGGTGGCTTTGGCGATGATGCGGTCGATCAAGCGCGCGCTCGACCCTTCGGGCGTGCTGAATCCGGGCCGCGTGCTGTGACCGTGAGCCATCGCGCGAAGGCCGCGACCTCGGGCTTTCGCGCCGCCGAGCTCGACGCCAGCATGCAGTAGCCGCGCGGCGACGCGACCTCGCCTGGGAGCAGGGCGACCAGCTTTCTCGTCTTCAGGAGGCGGTCGATGAGAGGCAGCATGCCGAGCGCGATGCCCTGCCCCGCGACAGCTGCCTGGATGAGCTGGTCGTACGAGGAGAAGTGGAGAACGCCGGCGAAGCGCAGGTCGGCCAGGCCCATCGCGTGCAGCCAGAGGTCCCAGTCGCGCAGCGCATGCCCGCCGTCGGGCTCCATGCGCAGAAGGGTGCAGCGTGCGAGGTCGGCGGCAACCGCGAGATCGGTTCCTAGCGCGCGGCGCAGCTTCGGGCTGCAGACGGGATAGACCGTCTCGCCGAACAGCAGCACGCCGTTCGCCGGCAGCGTCGCCACAGACTGGTAGCGGACAGCGACATCGACGCCGTCGCGCTCGAGATCGGCCATGGCGTTGGTCGCCGAGATGCGGACGTCGACCCCGGGATGGGCGGCGACGAAACCCGCCAGCCGCGGGATGAGCCAGAGGCCGGCGAAGCCTGGCGTCGTGGTGACCACGACCGTGCGGGCACGGTCGATCCGCTTGAGCTCGCGGGTGGCGAGGTCGAGGCCGGTCAGCGCCTCGCGAACGGCGGCCTGCAGGACGCGCCCGGCATCGGTCAGCGCCAGGGCACGGTGCATGCGGCGAAAGAGGGCGACGCCGAGGCGGTCCTCGAGCGCCTGGATCTGGCGGCTGACGGCGGACTGCGTCAGCGCGATCTCGTCGGCGGCGCGCGTGAAGCTGAGCCTGCGCGCCGCGGCCTCGAAGGCGACCAACAGCTCGAGCGGCGGCAGCGCGAAGGCGCGCGGCCGCGCCTCGATCGAATCATGCATGCCGCTGGCGCATGCATGCCATTCCGAATCGCCGCTTGTGGGGGCGCACCCGTCGGCGGATGCTCCACCTCAAGAGCTGTGAAGACATGGAACTCAGCGGTCCCGCTGCATGCATGGACTTCATGCTACAGGAGTCTGCAATGAACAACGATCTGGTTCTCGGCGCGGAGCGTCTCGGCAAAGGCGGCGTTCGTCGCATCAACCCTGCGGTCGGCCGGCGGGTGGAGTGCCTGTCGGGCGTGCTCTGGATCACGCAGGATGGCGACCGTCGCGACGTGATCCTCGAGACCGGCGACGCCTTCGCGTTCGACCGCGGCGGCGACGCGCTGCTCAGCGCCCTCGCCGATTCAGGCTATCTGTTGCTTGGCGAAGCGAAGGATCACTGAACCGTCCCCTTCAGGGCATCGGGAATCGGCATCGCCATCACCTCGATGCCTTCTTCGCGCAAGGCCTCGGCGTCTTCGCGCGACGCACGACCGCGGATGCCGCGCTCCTCGACCTCGCCGTAGTGGATGCGGCGCGCTTCCTCCGGAAAACGCTCGCCGACGTCTTCGGTGCTGTTCATCACCCGGCGCACGGCGCGCAGCCACTGCGATTGCAGGGTGACCTCGGTCGTGGCCTGCGGCGACGCGGCGACGACGGGTCCTGTTCGATCCGGCGCGACGGGGCGGCCGGCGCCGATGTGCGGTGCGCTCGGAAGCCGAGTCGCAGCGGTGTCGCCGCAGAGCGGGCAGGCGATCTCCGAACCGGCGAGCTGCCGATTGAACTCGTCTTCGGAGCCGAACCAGCCCTCGAAGCGATGCTGCTGGGCGCAGCGCAGGTTCAACACCTTCATGGCCGGATTATGGACAGCCCGGCGCCGCTGCAGCCGGAGCGAGCTGCCAGGAAAGCGACCAGCGGCCGGCGCGCCAGTTCTGCAGCCAGAGCAGGCCGACCAGCGACTTCGCGTCGGTGAGCTCGCCGCCTCGGGCCGCGGCATCGAGCTCGGCCTCGCTCATGGCGAAGACATCGAGGAACTCGCCGTCGTCGAGGCTTCGCTCGCCGCCGACCAGGCCGCGCGCGAACCAGACCTCGATGCCTTCGGTCGAGTAGGCGATGGCGTTGTGGAGGATGCCGGCCCGCGCCCACTCGGCGGCGCGGTAGCCGGTTTCCTCGATCAGCTCGCGGACGGCGCAGGCCAGGACCGGCTCGCCCGCCTCCAGCTTGCCGGCCGGGAATTCGAGCATGGCGCGGTGCATCGGGTAGCGCCATTGCCGCTCGACGACGAGGCGGCCATCGCCGAGGATGGGCACGACCATGACCGCGCCGGGATGGACGATGTACTCGCGCGTGCTGCTGCTGCCGTCGGGCAGCGAGACGAGATCCTGGCGGACATCGAGGAAGCTGCCGCGCCAGACCGCGTGGGCCTCGAGCTCGGTTTCCTCGAGATGCTTCAAGTCGCGAACATCCGCACGATCGCCTGGGCGCAGAGCTGCATCAGGCCGCCGGGCAGGATGCCGAGCAGCAGCACGGCGGCGCCGTTCAGCGACAGCACGATGCGGACGTCGGCGCCACCCTCGATCGGATGGATGTCGACCGGCTCGTCGAAGTACATCACCTTGACGACGCGCAGGTAGTAGTAGGCGCCGAGCAGCGACAGCAGGACGGCGGCGACGGCGAGCCAGATGTAGCCGCCGACGTTGGTCGACACGAGCGACTGCAGCACCGCCAGCTTGGCGTAGAAGCCGACCGTGGGCGGGATGCCGGCGAGCGAGAACATGAAGACCGCCATGACGCCGGCGAACCAGGGGCTGCGCCGGGCCAGGCCGCGGAAATCGTCGATGCGCTCGGCTTCGTGGCCGGCGCGCGACAGCAGCATGATCATGCCGAAGGTGCCGAGGGAGGTCAGCACGTCGACGACGATGTAGAACATCGCCGAGCTGTAGGCGTTGACGGCCGAGTTCGTGTTGCCGCTCACGACCCCCGGGCAGAAGCCGAGCAGCATGAAGCCGACCTGCGCGATCGTGGAATACGCGAGCATCCGCTTCAGGTTGGTCTGGGCGATGGCGGCGAGGTTGCCGATCAGCATCGAGGCGACCGAGATCAGGATCAGCATCTGCTGCCAGTCGAGCGCCAGACCGCTCATGCCTTCGACGAGCAGGCGGATCGTGATCGCGAACGCGGCCAGCTTGGGGGCACCGCCGACCAGCAGCGTCGCCGCGGTCGGGGCGCCCTGGTAGACGTCGGGCACCCACATGTGGAAGGGCACGGCGCCGAGCTTGAAGGCCAGCCCCGAGACCACGAACACGGTGCCGAGGATGAGCACGGCGCGGTTGATGCGGCCGCCGGCGATCGCCTTGAACACCTCGGGGATCCCGAGCGAGCCGGTGGCCCCGTACATCATCGACAGGCCGTAGAGCAGGAAGCCGCTGGCCAGCGCGCCGAGCACGAAGTACTTCATCGCCGCCTCGGTCGCGCCGATGTCGTCGCGACGCATGGCGACGAGCGCGTAGAGCGATAGCGACATCAGCTCGAGGCCGAGGTAGACGACCAGGAAGTTGTTCGCCGCCAGCATCACCAGGATGCCGAGCAGCGCGAACATCGAGAGCGTGAAGAGCTCGCCCTTCAGCATATCGCGGCTGGCGGCGTAGGGTCGGGCATAGACGAGCGTGACCATCGTCGCCAGCGTCGCGAACAGGCCGAGCAGGTGGCCCATCGGGTCGGCCACGACCATGCCCTGCATCGAGTAGAGGGTGAAGCCGTCGACGAAGAACGAGAGCTGCAGGCTGGCGACGACGAGCAGCGTGAGCTGCGTCAGGCAGTAGGTGACGATGCGGTCGCGGCCGGGCGCCCAGAGGTCGACGAGCGCGACCACGCAGGCCATCGCCAGCAGCACGATCTCGGGATAGACGGCTTGCCAGTTCATTGGGGGATCTTCGAGACCGAGACATGGCGCAAGAGCTCGACCACCGACGCGTGCATGACGTCGGTGAACGGCTTCGGATAGAGGCCCATCGCCAGCACCGCCACGGCGAGCACGCCGAGCATCGCGAACTCGCGCTTGTTCAGGTCCTGCAGGTCGCGCACGTGGTCGTTGGCGACGGCGCCGAAGTACACGCGCTTGACCATCCACAGCGTGTAGCCGGCGCCCCAGATCATGGTCGAGGCGGCGATCATGGCGATCCAGAAGTTCACCTTGACGGTGCCCAGGATGACCATCCACTCGCCCACAAAACCGGCCGTGCCGGGCAAGCCGACGTTGGCCATCGCGAACAGCACCGCGAAGGCGGCGAAGTTCGGCATCGTGTTGGCGACGCCGCCGTAGGCCGAGATCTCGCGCGAGTGGACGCGGTCGTAGAGCACGCCGATGCAGAGGAACATGGCGCCCGAGACGAAGCCGTGCGACACCATCTGCACGATCGCCCCCGAGGTCGTGAGCTCGTTGAACATGAAGAAGCCGAGCGTCACGAAGCCCATGTGAGCGATCGACGAATAGGCGACCAGCTTCTTCATGTCGCTCTGCACCAGGGCGACGAGGCCGATGTAGACGACCGCCACGAGCGACAGCCCCACCATCAACCAGGCCCAGCTGTGGCCGGCATCGGGCGTGATCGGCAGCGAGAAGCGCAGGAAGCCGTAGGCGCCGAGCTTGAGCATGATCGCAGCCAGCACCACCGAGCCGCCGGTGGGAGCCTCGACGTGGGCGTCGGGCAGCCAGGTGTGCACGGGCCACATCGGCACCTTGACGGCGAATGCGAAGAAGAAGGCGAAAAACAGCAGCACCTGCGCGTTCATCGGCAGCGGCAACCGGTGCCATGCCGCGATGTCGAAGCTGCCGCCCGACTTGTAGTAGAGGTAGATCAGGGCCACCAGCATCAGCAGCGAGCCGGCCAGCGTGTAGAGGAAGAACTTGAAGGCGGCGTAGACACGCCGCGGTCCGCCCCAGACGCCGATGATCAAGTACATCGGGATCAGGGTCGCTTCGAAGAACACGTAGAAGAGCAGGCCGTCGGCCGCGGCGAAGACGCCGACGAGCAGGCCCGACAGGATCAGGAACGCGCCCATGTACTGATTGACGCGCTCGGTGATGACCTGCCACGCCGAGACGACGACGATGACCGTGATGAAGGCGGTGAGGACGACGAACCAGACCGAGAGGCCATCGACGCCGAGGTGGTAGGCGACGTTGAAGCGATCGATCCAGTGGTGCTTCTCGACGAACTGCAGTGAAGACGAGGCGGTGTCGAACGACGTGACCAGCGGCACGGTGACGACGAACGCCACCAGCGACGACAGCAGCGCCGCCCAGCGCACCGCCCTAGCGCGGTCGTCGCCGAGCGCCAGCAGCAGGATGCCGGCGGCGATGGGCAGCCAGATGGCGAGACTGAGCAAGGGCATCGGTGTCGTCAACGGCCGAAAGGATTGCCGAGGAAGGGCCACAGCTGCCAGGTCATCAGGCCGATCACGCCGACGATCATGAAGAGCGCGTACCAGTACAGGTAGCCGCTCTGCAGCAGCCGCGTGACGCCTGCAAGGCTGCCGATGCCGCGCGCCGATCCGTTGATGAGCACGCCGTCGATGATCGCCACGTCGCCGCCCTTCCACAGGCCCATGCCGGTGGCGCGGGCGGCGCGGGCCAGCACGTTCTCGTTGAACCAGTCGAAGTAGTACTTGTTGTCGAGGATCCGGTAGAGGCCGGAGAAGCGCATCTGGATGGCCGACGGGATGTCGGGCCGGCGGATGTAGAGGAACCATGCCGAAACGACGCCGGCCAGCGCCAGCCAGACGATCGGTCCGGTGAAGGCATGCAACGCCATCGTCAGCGGTCCGTGGAACTCGTGCGCGAGCTCTTCCATCGCCGGATGGCGCTCGGCGACAACGCGGATCGCGTCGGCGAAGAAGTCGCCGAACAGCATCGGTCCGATCGTGATGAAGCCGATTACGGCCGAGGGGATCGCCAGCAGCACGAGCGGAAGCATTACCACCCAGGGCGACTCGTGTGGCGTGGCGTGGGAGTCGTGGGAGGCATGGACATCGGGCTCGTCGTGTGCGCCGTCGTGGCCGTCGTCATGCGCCTCGGGCGGGAACGGCTTGTCCCGGAAACGCTCCGGGCCGTGGAAGACGAGGAAGTACATCCGGAACGAATAGAAGGCCGTCACGAACACGCCGGCGGCGACCGCGAAGTAGGCGAAGCCGGCACCGGGCAGGTGGCTTGCGTGCACCGCTTCGATGATCGAGTCCTTCGAATAGAAGCCCGCGAAGAGCGGCGTGCCGATCAGGGCCAGCGAGCCGATCAGCGCCGTGATCCAGGTGACCGGCATGTACTTCCGCAGGCCGCCCATATTGCGGATGTCCTGGTCGTGGTGCATGCCGATGATTACCGAGCCGGCGGCCAGAAACAGCAACGCCTTGAAGAAGGCATGGGTCATGAGGTGGAACACCGCCACCGAGTACGCCGAAGCGCCGAGGGCGACCGTCATGTACCCGAGCTGCGACAGCGTGGAATAGGCGACGACTCGCTTGATGTCGTTCTGAATGATGCCGAGAAAGCCCATGAAAAGAGCGGTGATGGCGCCGATGACCATCACGAACGACAGCGCCGCGTCGGACAGCTCGAACAGCGGCGACATCCGCGCCACCATGAAGATGCCGGCGGTGACCATCGTCGCCGCGTGGATCAGCGCCGAGATCGGCGTCGGGCCCTCCATCGAATCAGGCAGCCACACGTGCAGCGGGAATTGAGCGCTCTTGCCCATGGCGCCGATGAACAGGCAGACGCAGGTCACCGTGATCAGCATCCACTCGGTGCCGGGGAAGGTGAGCTTCGCCATGTCGCCGGCACGCGCGAAGGCCTCGCCGTAGTTCAGCGTGCCGGCGTAGGCGAGGACCAGGCCGATGCCGAGGATGAAGCCGAAGTCGCCGACGCGGTTGACGATGAACGCCTTCATGTTGGCGAAGATCGCCGTCGGCCGCGTGAACCAGAAGCCGATCAGCAGGTACGAGACCAGCCCGACCGCTTCCCAGCCGAAGAAGAGCTGCAGGAAGTTGTTGCTCATGACCAGCATGAGCATCGAGAACGTGAACAGAGAGATGTAGCTGAAGAAGCGTTGGTAGCCCGGGTCGTCGGCCATGTAGCCGACGGTGTAGATGTGCACCATCAGCGACACGAAGGTGACGACGCACATCATCATCGCCGTGAGGCCGTCGACGAGGAAGCCGATCTCCATCTTCAGGGAGCCGACGCGCATCCACTCGTAGACGGCGCCGTTGAAGCGGGCGCCGTGGGCGACGTCCCAGAGCACCCAGGCCGAGAGCAGGAACGACAGGGCGACGCCGGCGATGGTGACGGTGTGGGCGCCGGTGCGGCCGACTTGGCGCCCGAAGAGGCCTGCGACGAGCGCGCCGACCAACGGTGCGAGAGGCACCGTGAGCAGCAGCGGCAGGGAGAGCGTCGTGGCCATGTGCCGGTCAGCCCTTCAGCGTGTCGAGCTCGTCGACGGCGATCGTCGAGCGGGTCCGGAACAGAACGACCAGGATCGCGAGGCCGATCGCCGATTCCGCCGCGGCCACGGTGAGTATGAAGAACACGAAGACCTGCCCCGCCATGTCGCCCAGGTAGTACGAGAACGCGACGAAGTTCAGGTTGACGGCGAGCAGCATCAGCTCGATGGCCATCAGCAGCACGATCAGGTTCTTGCGGTTCAGGAAGATGCCGATCACCGACAGCGCGAACAGGATCGCGCCCACCGACAGGTAGTGGCCGAGCGTGACCGGACCGAGGCTCACCGGCGATCCCCCACCGGCGGCGGCGCCTTCACGGCCTCGGGCACATCGACCTCCGGCTTCATCTGCACGATGCGTACGCGGTCCGCCTTCTTCGCCTTGACCTGCTCGGACGGGTCCATGTGCTTCGAGTCCTTGCGGGCGCGCATCGTCAGCGAGATGGCGGCGATGATCGCCACCAGCAGCAGCACCGCCGCGATCTGCAGCGGGTAGAGGTAGTGCGTGTAGACCTCGATGCCGAGCAGCTTGGTGTTGCCGAGCTTGGCCGCGGCCGCGCTCGCCGCCGGCGCGTCGACGACGCGAAAGCCCGGCAGCAGGATCGCCGCCATCTCGAGCGCGATGACGACGCCGACCAGCGCCGCCACCGGGAAGTGCTTCCAGAAGCCGGCGTGCAGCGATGCCGTATCGACGTCGAGCATCATCACGACGAACAGGAACAGCACCATCACTGCGCCGACGTAGACCAGCACCAGCGCGATCGCCAGGAACTCGGCGCGCAGCAGGATCCAGACGCAGGCAGCGCTGAAGAACGCGAGCACCAGGAAGAGCGCCGCATAGACCGGGCTGCGCGCCGTGATGACGCGAAATGCAGCCACCAGCAGGACGGCCGAGAATACGTAGAAGAGCGCGGTATCGGTGTCCATGGCTTTCGGTGCGGACGCACGCGAGCCCGGCCGCCGGTCGCCCGGCGGCGCGGCCCGCTAGCGGTACTTCGCGTCCGCCTCCTTTGCCGCCGAGATCTCTTTTTCGTAGCGGTCGCCGACAGCGAGCAGCATGTCCTTGGTGAAGTACAGGTCGCCGCGCTTTTCGCCGTGGTACTCGAAGATGTGGGTCTCGACGATCGAGTCGACCGGGCAGCTCTCTTCGCAGAAGCCGCAGAAGATGCACTTGGTGAGGTCGATGTCGTAGCGCGTGGTGCGCCGGGAGCCGTCGTCGCGGACCTCGCTCTCGATGGTGATCGCGAGTGCCGGGCAGACGGCCTCGCAGAGCTTGCAGGCGATGCAGCGCTCCTCGCCGTTCTCGTAGCGGCGCAGCGCATGCAGGCCGCGAAAACGCGGGCTCTGCGGCGTCTTCTCCTCGGGGTATTGCACCGTCACCTTCTTGGCGAGGAAGTGCTTGCCGGTGAGCCGCATGCCCTTGAAGAGCTCGCCGAGCATGAAGCTCGAGAGGAAGTCCTTGATCGGTGTTGCCTCGGCCATCGTTGCTACTTCCAGATGTTCCAGGGCGACTGGATCACGAGACCGACCACGACGAGCCAGATCAGCGTGATCGGAATGAAGATCTTCCAGCCGAGCCGCATGATCTGGTCGTAGCGATAGCGCGGAAACGTGGCGCGGACCCAGAGGAACATGGTCGCGATGACGAAGGTCTTGGCGAACAGCCAGAACCAGTTCCAGAGCCACATCGTCGACGCGATCCACTCGGGCGTCGGCATGCCGACGAGCGAGAACGAGACCGGCGACAGCCAGCCGCCGAGGAACATCACCGAGGCCAGCGCCGACACCAGGATGATGTTGGCGTATTCGGCCAGGAAGAACATCGCGAACGCCATGCCCGAGTACTCGACCATGTGGCCGGCGACAATCTCCGACTCGCCCTCGACGACGTCGAACGGCGCCCGGTTGGTCTCGGCGATGCCGGAGATCACATAGACGACGAAGATCGGCAGCAGCGGCAGCCAGTTCCAGCTCAGGAACGACAGGCCGTGCGACGCCGCGAAGCCGCGATCCTGGCCGAGCACGATGTCGGTCATGTTGAGGCTGGCCGAGACCATCAGCACGACGACGAGCGCGAAGCCCATCGCGATCTCGTAGCTCACCATCTGCGCCGAGGCGCGCAGGGCGCCGAGGAAGGCGTATTTCGAGTTCGAGGCCCAGCCGGCAATGATCACGCCGTAGACCTCCATCGACGTGATCGCCATCAGGAAGAGCAGGCCGGCGTTGATGTTCGAGAGCGCCGTGCCGGGGCCGAAGGGAACCACGGCCCAGGCCGCGAGCGCCGGCATGATGGTCATGATCGGGCCGAGGAAGAAGAGGCGCTTGTTGGCGGCCGTCGGCACGATGATCTCCTTGAAAATCAGCTTGACGGCATCGGCGATCGGCTGCAGCAGGCCGAACGGTCCGACGCGGTTCGGCCCCGGCCGGATCTGGCTCCAGCCGATCGCCTTGCGCTCCCAGAGCGTGAGGTAAGCGACGCAACCGAGCAGCGGCAGCAGCAGCGCCACGATCTTGGCCAGCGTCCAGACCACGGGCCAGGCGCCGCCGAGCGCAGCGCTGCCGTAGACGGTGATCGAGTCGATCATGCGCGGACCGTGCTCTCGACTTCGAGGCTGATCACGAGCGGCCCGAACATGGGACCGAGCGCAGCCGTGAGCGGATGACCCGATGCGACCCGCACGACGTTCGACGCCAGCGACGGATCGACGCGGGCCGGCAGCACGATCGAGGCGCCGCCCTGGCTCACGCGAACAAGGGTTCCGTCGACGATGCCGCGTTCGGCAGCGAACTCGCTGGGGATGCCGACGGCCGGCGAGCGTGCGTCGGCCGTGAGCTGAAGGGACGAGGCGCGGCGGACGATGGCGTCGGCGCTGTAGATCGGCACATCGGCGATGCGCTCGAGCCGAGATCCCTCGCTCCGCTCAGGATGACCACCTCCTGTCATCCTGAGCGGAGCGAAGGATCTCTCCGCCGTCAGCTTCGCCGGGATGCCGTCGACGTCGCCCATCGCTTCCGCCCTGACCTCTTCCGACGTCTCGAACGCGAAGCCGGAAAGGCCGAGCAGATTGCCGAGCACGCGCAGCACCTTCCAGGCCGGCCGCGCGTCGCCTTGTGGCTTGACGACGCCGTGGAACGACTGCACGCGGCCTTCGGCGTTGACGAACGTGCCAGACGTTTCGGTGAAGGGCGCGACCGGCAGCAGCACGTCGGCAGAGTCGTCGCCGGGCGCCGGCTTGAATGAGGTGAGTGACACGACCATCTCAGCGCGGCCGAGCGCCGCCGTGGCGGCGACGGGGTCGGCGGCTTCGAGCTCGGGCTCGGTGTGCAGCAGCACGACGGCCTTGAGCGGCGACTTCGCGCCGAGCATCGTCGCGGCATCGGCGCCGCCGGCCTTCGGCATGGCGCCGACGAGCTGGGCGCCGACCGCATTGCCGCCGTCGACCAGCCAACCGAACGACGCGCCGGTCGCGGTCGCGATCGCTCGCGCTGCCTGTTCGATGGCGGCGGCATCGGGATGCTGCGCGGCGGCGTTGCCGAGCAGCACGGCCTTGCGCTCGCCGCTCTGCAGGGCCGTGGCGATCGCACGGGCTTCGTCGCTCGCTTCGCCCGACTTGCTTCCGCCATCAGCGGCCAGCATCGAACCGATCTCCTCGAGGAGCCGCAGCCATTCGCTCGGCGCGACCGCCGCGCTTGGACCCATCGGCATCAGCCAGTCGTCGCGCAATGCGTGGACGCTCATCACCCGCGCACCCTTGCGCGCGGCCTGGCGGATGCGTTGCGCGAACAGCGGGTGATCCTTGCGGAGGAACGAGCCGACGACGAGCACGCGCTGCAACTCGGAGAGCGAAGCGATCGAGCGGCCGAGCCAGCGTACGGCACCGCCCGGCGCGGCCGGTGCGGCCTCGCGCAGGCGGGTGTCGACGTGGTCGCTGCCCAGCCCGCGCACGAGCTTGGCGAGCAGATGCAGTTCCTCGACCGTGGCGAGCGGCGACGCCAGCGCGCCGATGCTCTGCGGACCGTGCTCGACCGCGATCTGCGTCAGGCCGCGCGACACGTAGTCGAGCGCCGCCTCCCACGTCGCCGTTTGCCATGCGCCGCCCTGCCGGATCATGGGCACGGTCAGGCGCTGGGTGGAATTGAGAGCTTCGTACGAGAAGCGGTCGCGGTCGGCGAGCCAGCATTCGTTGACGGCGTCGTTCTCGAGCGGCACCACGCGCATGACCTGCGCGCCCTTGACCTGCACGATCAGGTTGGCGCCGGTCGAATCATGCGGGCTGACGCTCTTGCGGCGCGACAGTTCCCAGGTGCGGGCGCTGTAGCGAAACGGCTTGCTGAGCAGCGCACCGACCGGGCAGACATCGATCATGTTGCCCGACAGTTCGGAGTCGATCGTGTCGCCGGCAACGGTTGTGATCTCCGAGTGCTCGCCGCGGTGGATCATGCCGAGCTCCATCACGCCGGCCACTTCCTGGCCGAAGCGGACGCAGCGCGTGCAGTGGATGCAGCGGTTCATCTCCTTCATCGAGATGAGTGGGCCGACGTCTTTCGGGAACACGACCCGCTTGTCTTCGTCGTAGCGCGACGACGATGCGCCGTAGCCGACCGCCAGGTCCTGTAGCTGGCACTCGCCGCCCTGGTCGCAGATGGGGCAGTCGAGCGGGTGGTTGATGAGCAGGAACTCCATCACGCCCTGCTGGGCGTTGAGTGCCTTGTCGCTCTTGGTGCGAACGATCATGCCCTGCGTGACCGGCGTAGCGCAGGCCGGCATCGGCTTCGGCGCCTTCTCGATGTCGACCAGGCACATCCGGCAGTTCGCCGCGATCGAGAGCTTCTTGTGATAACAGAAGTGCGGGATGTAGGTGCCGACCTGGTCGGCCGCATGCATGACCATGCTGCCCTCGGCGACCGAGACCTTCTGGCCGTCGAGTTCGATCTCGATCATGCCGCCGCCTTCATCGCGACGGGAGCGTGTTCGATGAGCGCCGTGAACTCGTCGCGAAAGTGCTTGATCATCGCCCGCACCGGCATCGCCGCGGCGTCGCCGAGGGCGCAGATGGTGCGACCCTGGATGTTGTCGGAGACGCTGTTGAGGAGATCGATGTCGGCCAGCCGGCCCTGGCCGTTGGCGATGCGCTCGACCATGCGGTAGAGCCAGCCCGTACC
>Ga0209724_1002352_pt1 | contig 16217 bp, 13 predicted proteins | sample grotaG_FD_184143 | JGI IMG/M metagenome (GOLD analysis project Ga0209724, IMG submission 184143) | Glacier valley bacterial and archeal communities from Borup Fiord, Nunavut, Canada, to study Microbial Dark Matter (Phase II) -... | ecosystem: Environmental > Aquatic > Freshwater > Ice > Glacier ...
CTGCGATGTTGCTAACCGCTCGTTGCAGTTGGGCAAGAGAAAGATTGTAGCCAATAATCGCGCTAACCCGGTTGCCTTCGGCGCGAGTCAGATCGGTTTCTGCATTGATTACGTCGGTTTGCGTTCCTACCCCTGCTTGAAAGCGCAATCGAGCCAGTCGTAGGGCTTCGGCTGCCTGGGAGAGAGCCGTGGTCGTCGTGTCAATGTTGGCACGGTTTGACTGCAAATTAATGTACGCCTGCTCAACCTGAAAGCGGACTGTATTGCGGCTTTGGGCAAACCGAGTTTCGGCAATTTCTTTGTTGCGTTCTTGCTGGGCTGCCCTCGCTTGAGCGGCTCCTCCATCAAAAAAGTTCCATTGAGCTTGCAGCCCAACACTATAGCCACCACCGGGTGCACTTAGAGCAGTCTCAAAGTTCTTAAGCAAATTGTAGCTAGCGACCGCATTCACCGTTGGACCTAAGGTTGCCAACGCTGCTCGACGCTGCTGCTCACTGACTTCTCGCTGTACTAATTGTGCCTCTAGTTCAGCCCGATTTTTGTAGGCTAAGACGATCGTGTCTTCGATCGGCAGTGTCCAAATTCCGGCAGGCTGCACCGGGTCAGAGGTCGAGACGTTGATTGACTCTGGCAAACTTAAGCGCGACGCGAGTTGACGACGATTAATGCCCTGAGTCGCGATCGCGTTGGTGAGTTGCTGTTGGGCATTGGCAAGGTTGACCTGCGATCGCAGCACGTCAAAGCGGGTGCCTAACCCTGCCCGTTCTTGAGCGAGGGTGTCACTCAAACTTCGCTGGGCGTTGATCACGGCTGCTTGGTTGATTCGCACTTGCTCGTTGGCGCTTTGCAGGTTGTAATAATCATTGGTCGTGTCAAGCCTTAACTGTTCGCGAGTCTGCTCAACCGTTAGCTCAGCCGCTCTCACCTGTCGTTCGGCGGCTCTTCTTCGAGCACTGTTTAGACCAGACGCAAAGATGCTGTAGCTGAGTTGAACGGTTCCGGTCAGGCTGGTGCTCGGCGGGTTGCCAGCTCCAGATGCCCCAAATAGCTGAGACTGAGGCGACTGTGCCTGCAATCTCGACGAGATATCACCTGATGCGCTCTGAGAGCGAGCCAAGCTAGACTGAATTCCCACAGTCGGATAAAGATTGGCTTGAGCTTCGCGCAGTGCCGATCGACTGCTTTCTAGCTGAAGTCTAGACACCTGAAGGTCACGATTATTTCGCTCGGCTAGCTCGATCGCTTGCAGCAAGCTGATCAGTTGAGTTCCGGCTAGGCGCACCTCATCAGGGCGGGTAGGAAACAACAGCGGATTGGCGGGTGAGTTGAGGTAGGCAGGGGCAGGTGTTGGGTCAGATTTAGACGTTGTGGGAGTGGAGACAGGTGTGCCGGGGGCTGGCGTGGCTGCTGGAGGCTGCGGAAATGACGTGGGAGAATTGGAGGGAGGGAGCGGGGTCGATCGAGGAGGCGTGACAGGCTTAGGAGCCTGAGCAACGGCTGGGTCTGGAGCCTTTTGTGGCTCGTTGGCGAAAAACTGGACGATTTTGCTAGCCTCCAACGAGGGTGGTGCGGCTGCGATCGTCGATTTCGGCTGCGATTGCGGCACGCTGTCTCTAAAAGTTTGGGCGATTTGAGCGATCGCCGAAGGTTCGCGCATTGAAGCGGCTTTATCCTCAAAGGTGGTCGCGATCGTTTTCAGGTTGGGCGACTTTGCAGTGAGATTAGGGCTTTTCTGGGGCTGACCGGAAGGCGAAGTCTGTGAGTGAGCCACACCCACAGAGCCAAAGGCGATCAAAGCTCCCACACCCACTTGAATTAAATGAAGAGACATTTTCATACGGTTCTTGATTAGCCCACAGACTAAGGAAACTTTTAGAGAAACTTGGTTTAGAGAAGGGTTGAACTGAAATCTTCTTGCATGAATCCCAGACAGCAGTCGGTTTACGCAAGTAGTCTACTGAATCTAAGAGTTCTGCCTTTTTCAAGAGGTAAATCTCAGATCAACAACCTTAAGCAGGATAACGCTTGTCTTGGCGCTCAACCAGGTAGTTTAGCTCAATTGCGTCCGAAACTTATAGGTGCTAATTGCCAGTAGAGCGATAGCAAAAGCTGTCAGGGCAAGCGCTTCGGGGTAAAGCACGTCTAACCCGCTGCCTTTAAGCAAAAGACTCCGAGCAATTTTGACATAGTGCCGCAGAGGGTTGAACAGCGACAAGATCTGAAAAAATCGCGGCATACTCTCAATGGGCGCGATCGCCCCTGACAGTTGAATGAGCGGCAAATTGATGAAAAACGACGTGAGAATCGCCTGCTGCTGGCTCCGCGAAATCGTGGCTAAGAGAAACCCAATCCCAATGCCGACGCAAATATAGAGTCCTGAAAAGCCCATGAATAAGAAAAAGTTTCCGCGAAAGGGGACGTGAAAGACCAGCGTAGCAACGGTGACTGCCAGCATGACTTCTCCTAACAGCAAGACAAATAGCGGCACCACTTTTGCCAGAATAATCTCCCAAGCGGCGGCTGGAGTCATCAATAACTGCTCTAACGTGCCCGTATCTTTTTCGCGCACTACAGTTGCCGTTGATACAAGTGAGCTACCCAAATTCAGCACCAGCCCCAAAACTCCGGGAACGATAAACCAGCTAGACACCAACCCCGGATTGTAGAGGATGGTGGCTTGAGTCTCGATCGCGGCTGAACTCTGAGGAGCGAGTTTTTGACTGAATTGATTGATAATCTGCGCGGCATAACCACTGGCAATTCCGGCAGTGTTGGCATCGACCGCATCGATTAGAACCTGCACTTCGGCAGAATGATCGCTCTTGAGATCGCGGTTAAACGTCGGCGGGATCACGAGTCCTGTCGTGACTTCACCGCGCCGGACTTGCTCCCCCAAAATCTGCTCGTTGGGAGGAGCGCGATCGACTTGAAACACTCCATTTGCGGTGAGCGCTGACACCAATTCTCGGCTCATCGGCGTGTTGGAATAATCAACCACCCCCAATTTGAGGTTTTGCACATCGGGGTTCAACGCCAACCCAAAAATCAATAGTTGCACCGTCGGCGGAAACACCAACAGAAAAATCAACTGTTTGTTCCGCAAAATCTGACCGATTTCTTTCACGGTCAACACCCAAAAGCGACTTTCAATTAAACGACGCAGCGGTTTCATAATCTATAGCCCTCTAGCCTGGTAACTGCATTCGACCCATGATGCGGCGGGCGATGCTAAACAGCACAAATGCCAACGCTGCCAAGCATACGTGAGCCGTCCAAACGCCCGCCCATCCGGTGCCGCGCACAAACGCATCTCGGCTAATCTCAATAAAATAGCGAGCCGGAACAATATAGGTCACGAGCGACAACGGAAACGGGATGTTGCTCAGGGGATAGATAAATCCCGATAACAGCAGCGCCAACAGAAATCCAGCGCTGGCTACACCTTGAACCGCAACACTGCGATTGTTTGCCCGAACGCCAATGAGTAAACCAAACATAATGCTAGCGATCAAAAAGATACCCGTCCCGATTATAAAAGGAGTCGGATCACCCACAAACCAAATGCGAAAGACGGCACATCCTAACGCGATGACAAACAGCGCTTGCCCAATCCCCACCACAAAGTAAGCAAGACATTTGCCCAACAGCAGCTCAGCCGCACTGATGCTAGAGGCGTAGGTTTGCAAAATGGTGCCCTGCTCTTTTTCTCGCGACATTGCTAACGCCGCCAACAGTGACGGATAGATTGCCAAAATCACGCCAAACACTCCCGGCACGATGTAGAGCGATTCTTGCCGCCCCGGATTGAACCACAGTCTTGTTCGAGCGATGATTTTGCTGGTTCCCGCCGTCAATCCCTGATTCTGCACAAACGATCGAGTGAATGCCTGAATGCTGTTCTTAATCACTCGCGCATTGTTGACATCAGTGCCATCAATTAAGACCTGGATCGTACTGGTTTTTCCGGCGGTAATCTCTCGATTAAAATCGGGCGGAATGATCACAGCGGCTTTGCCAATGCCACGATCGAGCGCATCCAGTGGGTCAGATCCGCTCCACCGAACTGGAACAAATTGATTAGTTTCATATATTCCCTCGCTATATCGGCGACTGAGATTGCTGCGATCGAGATCTTGCACCACGATCGCGATATTTTTTGCCTCTAATCGGATGGCAAACCCGAAGATAAACAGCGTCATCACAGGCAGAATGAATGCCAGCGCCAGGGTGAGGCGATCGCGCCGAAACTGCGCTAATTCTTTACGGCACTGAGCGAGAATTCGTTTCATGATGGCTGCGGTTCCTTTGGAGTTGCGTGAGCCGAGCGCTGCACGACTCCGATAAAGGCATCTTCGAGCGAGAAGGGAATCGGACGTAAAGAATGAACGGTGAGATTGGCAGCGTCGAGACGCGATCGCAGATTGGGAATGTCTCGATCAGGATCATCAACGACGACGTGTAGGCGATCGGCAAAGATTGAAACCCGCCAAGACTCCATCTGCTGTTTGAGTAGATTAGAAGCCGCTTGAGTTTGGTCAGTGAGCACTTCAATCAACTGCCCCGGCTGGGATGCTTTGATCTGGCTGGGCGATCCTTCTGTGACGATTTCACCCGCCACCATAAAGCTCATGCGATTGCACTGTTCGGCTTCTTCTAAGTAGTGAGTGGTGACTAGAATGGCGGTGCCATTGCGTGCAAAATCATTGATCAATTTCCAAAATTGCCGACGCGCTAGGGGATCAACGCCGGAGGTCGGTTCGTCGAGAAATAAAATATCGGGTTCGTGCATGACCGAAGCACCAAACGCGACGCGCTGTTTCCAACCGCCCGGAAGCTGTCCGGTGATCAGGGTTTCTCGTCCTTCGAGTCCGCAGGTGGCGATCACCCAGTCAATTTTTTCGCGTCTCAGCCTGCGAGGTACGCCATATATGCCGCTATAGAATTCCAGGTTTTGCAGAATGGTCAGGTCATCGTAAAGGGTGAATTTTTGGCTCATATAGCCGATGCGTCGCCTGAGTTCACTGCTGCGGAGATTGCCGCGTTCTCCTCCGAGGGAAATATCGCCAGAACTCTCAGGAAGCAAGCCACACAGCATTTTAATCGTGGTCGTTTTCCCGGCTCCGTTGGCTCCGAGTAAGCCAAAAATCTCCCCGTAGCGCACTTCGACATTGACACTTTTAACGGCTTGAAAGCTGCCAAAATTCCGATTTAGGTTGTGAGAATAGATCGCAAAATCAGACGAGGAATTTTTAGTAACGTCGCGATTGCCGCCTCTCGATCGCGGAAACGCCAAAGACTGTGGTGCCGATCCCTGCTGACGCAATCGAGTCACAAACACGTTTTCTAGCGTAGGTTCAGCTAGCTCGATCGTGGCAGCTTGCAGGTGATGTTGCTGAAATAATTCGCGCACCTCAGCTTCCCCGATTTGGGGATCATTCACCAGCACATCTAAGCGATCGCCAAAGGTCTGCACATCGACGATCGACTTGGACTCAGATGCCTCGGTCAACACTTGCTCGGCTGCTTGCAATTGGGGCGTATTCACTTCGAGGCGATGCAGCCCTAAACTGTTTCTCAACTCGGCAGGAGTGCCAATTTGCTGAATCTGACCGTCATACATCAGCGCGATACGATTGCAGCGTTCTGCCTCGTCTAGATAAGGAGTTGCCACCACGATCGTCACTCCTTCCTCAGAAGCCAGTGCCGCCAACACGTCCCAAAACTCACGTCGCGAAACGGGATCAACGCCCGTCGTCGGTTCGTCGAGCAGCAGCACTTGAGGCTGAGACACCAGCGCACAGCACAGCGCAAGTTTTTGCTTCATGCCGCCCGATAGCTCTCCGGCAAGACGATCGTCAAAGTTCTCTAAGTTCATCAATCGCAGATATTTTTCGCGCCGCTCAGAAAATAGACGATCGGGCACTTGTCTAAGTCCGCTCACATAGCGCAAATTTTCGTCGATGCTGAGATCGAGATACAGCGAAAACTGCTGAGTCAGATAGCCAATTTTCAACCGCGCATCTCGTGGCGGTTGCCCCAACACTTTCACGTCTCCGGTGGTCGCCTCCATCACGCCGCCCAAAATGTGAAACGTCGTTGTCTTGCCTGCACCATCCGGTCCAATCAGCCCGAAGACTTCGCCGCGCTTCACTGCAAAATCGACTCCTCGAACTGCCGCCACCCGATCGTAGTGTTTGTGCAATCCGACCACGCGGATCACATCGTCTGAAGACGCAAGACTGGTATCTCGGACTTCTGAAATCGCGCTAGTCGCCACCGTTTTTTGAATCATGACTCCAACTCCAGAGGCAATTATTGGGTCTCTAACGTGATTTCTCCGTCGGCTGGCATTCCTGGTTTGGCAAAGCCTTTGGGATCGTCGATCGTCAACTTCACCCCAAACACCTGTTTGACTCGATCGTTGCGAAAGTAAATATTTTCGGGCGTGAACGAGGCTTTGGCATCGATCGCCGACACCTTTGCAGCCAGCCCTTGAGTTGGGTTAGAGTCGAGAAAAACCTTGGCAGATTGACCGACCCGAACCTTACCGATGTCGCCTTCTGGGACATAGCCTCGCAGATAAACCAAATTCAAATCCATCACGGTCAGCATCGTTTTACCCGCAGCGACGACTGCCCCAGGCTCGATCGGACGTGCCGTGACGATTCCTGCGATCGGGCTGGTTACATTCAAATAATTAAGCTGCGCCTGAATCTCTTTTTGCTTTGCTTGAGCTGTTTTGATTTGTGCCTGTGTCTGTTTGAGTTGAGCCACTGCCTGCTGGCGCTGCTGATAAAACCCCGACAGTTGCGCGTCTCGAATGTCAGGATTTAGCCCCGTCGTTTTCACTTGAGCAAAGCCTCCCTGCGCCGCCTTCAACTGATCCCGCGTCGCATTCACACCCGCCCGACGCGCTAAAAGCGTTGCCTGAGCCGTCTCAACCGAGGCTTGAGCTGTCTCAAAGGCGGTCTGCGACTGGTCAAACTGCTGGCGATCGACTGCGCCTTGAGACACTAGCTGGGCATAGCGATCGCGGTCAGTGGCAGCAAATCTCTGCGTTGCCTGAGACTGTCTGACCTGCGCCTCAGCTTGTTTGACTTGGGCGATCGCTTCTGCCAGTTGAGCAGTTGCCGCCGAAACCGTCGCTTGCGCCTGACTGATTCGCCCGGTGGCATCGCCTTTTGACTGTTTGAGATTTAACTCTGCCTCACGAATCTTGCTGTCAATTCCGTCAATTTGAGCCTGTGCCTGTTGCGCTTGTTGTTGAGCCGCCGTCACCGTTGACCTTGCGCCCCTAAGCTGTGCCTGAATTTCTTCATCATTGATCCGCACCAAAACCTGCCCTTTTTTGACTTCATCGCCCTCCCGCACCGCGATGAAATTCACCCGTCCGCCTGTTTTTGCGCCGATGTCCGTTTCATAGCCTTCGAGCCGTCCGCTCAGATGCAGGGTAGTTGGCTCTGGGTGAGGCATCAACCGCCAGATTCCATAGCCCAGTCCGGCGATCGCTAGCCCGATCGGAACCAACAACAAAGGTTTAGGAATCTGCCGCCCTTTTGGTTTTGACGGCGGAGAATCTGGGAGATGCTCGGTGGGTGGGGGAACAAGCTGAGTCATGGTAGTAAGCCGATTGGAGGATGAGGAGACTCTTACCGCTGTAAAATGCTTCAAGATTACCGATCATACTAGACGGTCTAGTATGATTGAACAACGCCCAATGGAAAAAGTTAATACTCAAGAGAAGCGTCATTCCTCTGCTGTAGATGACTATAAGCCTTACCTCACGATCCGCCCCTCCATGACCTCACCCAACGTTGTTCCATTTAGCATCACGCCCAAGCAAGAGCAGATTTTGCAGGGAGCTATGCGCGTGTTTCTCAGTTGCGGCTATGCAGGCACCAGCATGGATCGCGTTGCCACAGAAGCGAGCGTTTCTAAGCAGACGATTTACAGCCACTTTGTGAATAAAGAAGGGCTGTTTAAAGCACTATTAGAATGGATGACGCTTTCCCGATTTCGAGAAGTGTATGACGGGAGCCGTTTATGCGGTGAGCCTGCAATCTTGTTGCGGCAAATCGCGAAGATCTATAGCTTCAGAGTCGCAGATCAGAATTATTTGTGTTTGATCAGGCTGATTATTGGAGAGTCCGATCGCTTTCCAGAATTAGCAAAACTGTTTACAACAACGGTGATTCAGCAGGGGCAACAGTTACTTAGCCAATACTTTGAGGCGCATCCAGAACTCGGCATCGATGACCCCGAAGCCGTCGCTCAAATTTTTTTCGGTTCTCTCGTCTCGTATATGCTGGTGCAGCATATTCTCCACGGCAAAGACGTGATGCCAATGGACTACGATCGTTTAGTTACAAGCCTGATTCACTTAGTTCTCGCGCAAAGTTCCAGATAATCAACAGTTCGGGCAGTTTTAATTAACCAACGATAAAATGCGGGCTTCAGCCTCTGTCTCAAACTGGTACTTCATCCATCATTACCTGAATTCTGTGAGGCGGCACTGAGTCTTTGCTCACTACAGCAAACCCCTATCAAATACTGCTCTGAGGAGGAAAACTACCCCGATCGACAGAGTTCGTAACGCTTTACTAAGCTTAATCTTGTGCTTGATAGGTCACAACACAACAGACTTTATATAGCTTGTAATCGCTGTGTCTCCTACAAGAAGTCCTAAAAAATCAACTATGCAAAGCCAAGAATTTCGTCCGACCTCTGAAGATATTGCAGGGCAGAAGCTTCCCTATCCTGCTAGTCAAGAAGACATGATGCCTGCCCCTGACAGCGATCTCTCTAACTATCTGCCAGCCGGAAAACTTCGAGGCAAAGTTGCGCTGATTACAGGAGGCGATTCTGGAATTGGACGGGCGGTCGCGATCGCGTTTGCAATGGAAGGAGCCGACGTTGCGATTTTCTACAACGAGAACGATGCCGATGCAAAAACCACCTGCGAGATAGTCGAGTCAAAAGGAAAGCGCTGCTTGACGATCAAAGGAGACGTTCGCAAATCTGAAGACTGTCGCCATGCAATAGACCACATTGTGACTGAGCTAGGTGGACTCAATATTCTCGTCAATAATGCAGCGTATCAAATGGCTCAAAAAAAGTTTGAAGACGTGAGCGAAGAGCAGTTTCGTCGCACGCTCGAAACCAATATTTTTGGTTATTTCTACATGGCAAAAGCCGCGCTTCCTCACCTCAAAGAAGACGATGCCATCATCAACACAGGCAGCATTGTTGGATTAGTTGGCAATGAGATGCTGATTGATTATTGCGCGAGCAAAGGTGCTATTCATGCGTTCACCAAAGCGTTAGCGTTAAACTTAGGATCGCGTAAGATTCGCGTTAACGCAGTCGCTCCCGGTCCGGTTTGGACTCCGAATATCCCAGCAACGATGCCGATCGAGGAAGTCGAAAACTTTGGTCATGAGGTGGCGATGGGTCGTCCGGGTCAACCCGAAGAGCTTGCGCCAGCCTATGTTTTTCTAGCGTCGCAAGACTCAAGCTTTATGACAGGCAGCATTGTAGAAGTGACTGGCGGCAAACTGTCGAGTGGTTGATTAGACTTCGCAGATCCACAAAACTTTCATCAAGCAAAGGGCTTAGTTCTTTACTCAACACTAACAATGGAGCAGAGTCCTTATCCATCAGGAACGGTTCGTCAGCTACTCAAAACCTCATACGTCACACCTAAAACAAAGGACGTTCTCGAAGCGAGAATAGTAGAGAGTTCTACCTCAAATCCTAGCTTTTTTGACGCAGAATCTTTTGCAATTTTGCAGGCAGTGTCCGATCGGTTGATTCCCCAATCTCACGGGATTGATCTAGCTGGTGCGCTCGATCGACGCTTGGCGAGCAACACGGGAGACGGCTGGCGATACAACACAATGCCCCCCGACGCGATCGCCCATCGATTAGGATTGCAGGGAATCGAAGAGAGCGCTCAGATTAGGTTCGATCGCGGCTTTGTCTCATTATCCGAGACAGAGCAAGACACCCTACTAAATAGTATTCAGCAGGGCACGGCACCCGGAGAAACTTGGCAACAGATTCCGGCATCGCGATACTTTGAGGAGTTGCTGACAGAACTTACCGAAACCTACTATAGCCATCCACTTGCCCAAGAGGAAATTGGCTATGTAGGAATGGCAGATGCACAAGGTTGGAACGCGATCGGACTAAACCAGTTAGAATCTTGGGAACCCCAAATTGGAGAAGCTATTCCGTCGCAGGTGATGCAGACACCAACGCTTCAGACAACCCAAGTTGGATTGCAAGAAACTATTGATTTGCAACGCTATGCATTAACCGATGTTGTCGATGCAGTAGTGATTGGCACAGGCGCAGGTGGGGCACCTCTATTAGCACGATTGGCACAAGCAGGACTCCGCGTCGTCGCTTTAGAAGCGGGACAATATTGGAATCCTGCTGAAGATTTTGCAACCGATGAACGATCGCAGTCTAAGCTGTTTTGGCGAGACGAGCGGCTCAGTGCAGGCGAAGACCCGATCGCGTTTGGCAGCAATAATTCTGGAATCGGAGTAGGTGGCTCTACGCTGCACTACACCGCGTATGTGCCCAGACCTCACCCCGACGACTTTCATCTCCATCGAGACTTTGGAGTCGGCATGGATTGGGCAGTCCAATACGATGACCTGAAACCCTACTACGACGAGGTAGAAAATTTTCTCGGCGTTTCGGGCGCGTCTCCCTACTTGTGGGAACCCGATCGCAAACCCTATCCGCTGCCGCCGCTGCCGCTCAATGGCGCAGCACAACTGATGCAGCGAGGATGCGACTCACTGGGCATTCAGACTTCTCCTGCGGCAAATGCGGCAGTGTCGGCACCCTATTTTCAACCCGGCGTGGGCTGGAGAGCCGCCTGCACGAATCGCGGATTTTGTCAGGCAGGCTGCACCACAGGCGCAAAAGCCAGTATGGATGTCACGTTCATTCCGCTGGCGATCGAGCATGGGGCTGAGGTGCGATCTAACTGCTTTGTGACGGGGTTTGATCGAGATTCAGAAGGTCGCATCACCGCCGTAATCTATGTGCAGGCAGGAGAAGAAAAACGTCAGCGGTGCGGCACCGTGTTTTTGTGCGCGGGCGCGATCGAGACTCCGCGATTGCTCTTGCTCAACAATCTCGCGAACTCTAGCGGTCAAGTCGGACGCAACTTTATGGCGCATCCGGGGGTGCAGGTGTGGGGACAGTTTGCTGAAGACATCAGACCGTATAAAGGCATTCCCGGTGGGTTGATCTCAGAGGACACACACCGCCCAAAAGATGCGAATTTTGCAGGCGGATATCTGCTGCAAAGTATTGGCGTGATGCCTGTCACTTATGCCTCGCAGGTCGCACGAGGAACAGGATGGTGGGGCGATCGCTTACACTCTCACATGATTCAATACAATCACACGGCTGGTATCAATATTCTGGGAGAGTGTCTTCCCTCTGAGCATAACTATCTGGAATTGTCAGACGAACGGGACGATCGAGGATTGCCGAAACCTCGCGTTCACTTCACCAATGGCGAAAACGAACGACGCATGATTGCTCACGCGGAGTCGTTAATGCGTCAAATCTGGGAAGTTGCGGGTGCGGAGAATCTGTGGACATTTCAGCGCAGTGCTCACACGATCGGAACGTGTCGCATGGGCACCGATCCCGCTCAATCCGTGGTCAATCCAGACGGCAAGGCATTCGATGTGCCAAACCTTTATATTATGGACAATTCAATCTTTCCGAGTGCGCTGAGTGTGAACCCCGCTCTCACGCTGATGGCACTCTCATTGAGAACTGCCGATCGCTTTCTCCAACAGATTTAATCAGGAATTAACACCATGACAGCAGGATTTTTAGATTTGATTCAACAACGCTACGGAGACGGTCAATATCCCGGTGATAGCAATGGTGGCGCATCGGGATCGTCCGGACAAGGGCAACCCAGCACTCGCCCCGGCAACTTCATGTTTGCAACGGGAATTGAATGTTCTTATCCAACCATTGATCACGGAAAAACTCGCCGCGATGAATTGGAAGAATGTGGTCACTATCAACACTGGCAAAAAGATCTGCATCTGGTCAAAGATCTCGGTTTGAACGTCTTGCGATACGGCTTACCTTATCATCGCATTCACCTCGATGCCGGACGCTTTGACTGGAGTTTTGCCGATGAAGTCATGCACGAAATGCAGCGACTAGAGATCACACCCATTCTTGACTTAATGCACTTTGGTGTTCCTGACTGGTTGGGCAACTTTCAAAATCCAGAACTGCCGATTCACTTTGCAGACTATTGCGCGGCGGTCGTCGATCGCTATCCGTGGGTTCGTTATTACACGCCTGTAAACGAGATCTATGTGACCGCACGAGTCAGCGCTAAAGATGGAATTTGGAACGAGCAACTCAAGAGCGATCGGGCGTTTGTAACGGCTATGAAGCATATCGTCGCTGCCAGCATTCTCGGCACTCAAAGCCTTGCCCAGAAACGCCCCGATCTCGTCGTGGTGCAAAGTGAGAGCGCTGAATATATCCACGAAGCTTGCTCGGCTCAGTCTCAAGAAGTCAAGTTGCTCAACAAACTTCGCTTTCTGTCACTGGATTTGCTCTACGCGTTTCCGCCCGATGCCGATGTCTGTATGTATCTGCTCGACAACGGCTTAACTCGCGCCGAATATGACTGGTTTATGGCTGGTGAGCCACCTGGATATCAGGTGATGGGCAATGACTATTATGGACGCAACGAGCGCATTCTCTTACCCGATGGCACGATGTGTCAGAGTGGAGACGTGATGGGTTGGTACCAAATTACTAGAGAGTATTACGATCGCTATCGCAAACCCGTGATGCACACGGAGACGAATGTGTTAGATGCTGAAAAAGCACCCTGCTGGTTATGGAAACAGTGGGTCAACGTGCTGCAAATGCGAAAAGACGGCATCCCAGTATTAGGGTTCACCTGGTATAGCCTGATTGACCAGATCGATTGGGATATCGAACTCGCTGAGAAAAAAGGCACTGTGAATCCCTGCGGTTTGTTTGACTTAAAGCGAAATCCGCGTCCTGTTGCTCAGGCATATCGCGACTTGCTAAAAGAATTTGGACAGATGACGATCGTGCCTCATGGCGAAATGTTTGAGGTCACGAGTCAGCCCGCTCGCCTCAAAGTAGAGGTTTGATGAGCGGGTTCTGCCAGCTACAATTTCGCTTTGATTCGGATCAAAGCACCGAGGCAAATGGGCAAAACTTAGCTGATGGCAAGAACGCTAAATCACGCGAGACAAAAGGGCTATCAAACGATTTTCTTTAGTTTTCAATGGGCGAATCGATAATAGACCTCCTGCATGAATAAACTTCTCAATACAAACTCTCTCAGATCTCGCTCCGTTGAGGTCGGTTTGTGCCCCCTAAATCCCCCAGAATGGGGGATTTAGGGGGCGTTCCCAGATTCACGCAGGGGGTCTAACGTTTTTTGGATTTGGATTTGTTGTGGCAATTGAACTGCACGACAAAATCCAAACGTCAGCCCCTCTGAACCTGCGAAAGTGGAGCCTCGGCAATGGTAGAAGAGCGATCGGTGAAATCATAAACACAGCAAATGAATGTGCCGAAATAGGAAATGCGATTGCATCTAATGCTACCAATAACATTCAAAGTAACCGTTGGGCAACTAGGATGAAATCATCGGAGACCGTCGATCGCCGTGATTCAACCACTCAAAAAATGATCCATTTTGATGAGTTCATTGAATAATATCTAAAGAACTCAGAGAGTCGTTGCAAGCGGTTTCAACGTCTCTGATCAATTCAGCAGTCAAGGGTGTCCTACTTAAGCTGATTTAATTAAAGAAACGAATGCTAATTTTAGATTTGCGATCTCCGATCGGGAAAGCTTAGTGGATAGAGGATTCTGGGATTCCTATTCATACCTTCAACGGTTGAGACGGTGTAAAATGTGCCTCTGCACTGCTTAAAATCACCGCTTGGTCGTGAGATCGCTCTTCATCCTAGCCGGAACTGTATCATGTCCCCTTGCACCATCACGTTCTCCGATCGCACTGCCACTGTTGTCTCCGTCGAGTCCTTGGCAGAGTTTCCAGGCATCCTCAACAACACCGATATTCCTCAATCTCGTCCCACCCTTGTGGTGATTGGCGGTGCTAGTCGGCTCAACCCAGAAGACTCCGATCGGGTGCGGCTCCTCTTTACCCAAGCCCTCGCCCCGATCGCTCAACGCTATCAAGCGGTAGTCGTGGATGGCGGCACCGACACTGGAGTGATGCGCCTTATGGGTCAAGCACGAGCAGAACTGCACGCCACCTTTCCCCTCATCGGAGTCAGCCCGATCGGGCTTGTGACACTACCTGGTCAAACTTCGACTCTAGAAGATGCTGCCCCTTTAGAACCCAACCACACGCATTTCTTTCTCGTTCCCGGCACTCGCTGGGGAGACGAATCGATCTGGCTTGCCCAAGTTGCCAGCGCGATCGCTGCCGATGCGCCCTCCATCACCGTCTTAATCAACGGCGGTGACGTGACGTGGGAAGATGCCACGCAAAATGTGAACATGGGACGATCGCTGATTGTCGTTGCTGGATCAGGCAGAACCGCCGACATTCTGGCGGCGGCTGTCCACGGAGATGTGAGTGACGATCGAGCCAAAAAATTGATTCAAAGTGGATTAGTGCGGTCTATCGATCTAGCGGATGGAAGTGCGGCTCTAGCTCAGATAATAGAAGCAGCATTTATGATTAAGAGATAAAATGTCTACCGATCCTCAGCCCTCAACCTTGACCTATAACCAGCAGCTAAAGCAGAAGTTTGACAGCCTTATTGACGACCTAGAGATCGAATCGCTACACAAAGAGTATCTCAAGTCTCGCTGGCTCGATCAGGTGCTGTGGATGGAAGACCGCGCCACTCAAATGCGAAACTGGCATCGTCGATTGCGCTTAACGGTGATTGTTGCCAGCGCCATCGTCCCGATTCTCGTTGCCCTCAACTTTAATGAAGACAAAGCGTTTGACAAGTGGCTCAAAGTCGGAACAATTAGCATTAGTGCCCTCGTAACGGTGAGTTCGGCAGTGGAAGCGTTTAATCAGTTCGGCGATCGCTGGTATAGCTATCGTCGATCGGCAGAGCTTCTCAAAACCCACGGCTGGCAGTTTTTGCAGTTGGGCGGCGTGTATCGGACTTACAAAACACATGCTGAGGCGCTACCCGTTTTCACTGAGCAGGTCGAGGGAATCATTCAGCGCGATGTGGATGTCTACACGGCTGAAGCGGTGAAAACTCGAAAACGAGACGACGATGAGCCAGAGAAACCTCCTAATAGTTAGGATGTGTGCGAAGTCCATCACAGACCCTACATAAAATTAGAGAACTCAAGTCAGCTTGCTACAATTTCAGCAGAACCAGAGTTAACCCAGCATCGCTATGCAAGAAATTGAAGTGCAAGGCACGATCGACGAACAGGGCTATATTCGGCTTGACCAACCGCTCAAGATCAGTAACCGAAGCAATGTTCGCATCATTGTGATGGTTCCTGAAGACTCTGAACTGGATGGCTATGATGAGCCAGATGAAAGTGTCTTAGCTGGACTGCGCCAAGCCCTCAGCGAAGTTAAGGCAGGTAAAACAATTCCGCTGTCTGAGCTTTGGGACGGCATTGATGAGTGATGAAGGCTCTATAGAGATTATTGCTGCTCCTGAATTTCAGCGACGAGTCCGCGATCTCTCCAAAAAATATCGTCAAATTCGTCGCGATCTTGAACCTGTTCTCGCGCGGCTTCGAGTTGGGGAGTTTGTGGGCGATCAGGTTCAAGGAACGGGTCATACCGTCTTTAAGGAACGAGTCAAGAACAGTGATATTCCAACAGGTAAACGAGGGGGATATCGACTGATTTATCAACTCGTTTCTCCAATGTGTGTTGTTCTACTTTTGATTTATCCAAAATCAGAGCAGTCTGATGTGCCTGCTAAGGACATCATCAGCATCATTAAAGAATTTAATTCGCCTGAAGAGTAGCGTGAGCAACGCAGTCATCACGTTGGAATAGATCGAGCGATCGTTGTTTGTGAAGTGCGATCGCAGGTCAAAATCATCGATGCAATTCGCCATCATCGTTCTTGCACTGCATTCTCTACTCCCCTCATTTCGAGGTGCGTTGCGCTTGCCAGCTTTCGCCGAGTTGGGTCTCGCATTGT
>Ga0209724_1002353_pt1 | contig 16209 bp, 14 predicted proteins | sample grotaG_FD_184143 | JGI IMG/M metagenome (GOLD analysis project Ga0209724, IMG submission 184143) | Glacier valley bacterial and archeal communities from Borup Fiord, Nunavut, Canada, to study Microbial Dark Matter (Phase II) -... | ecosystem: Environmental > Aquatic > Freshwater > Ice > Glacier ...
GACTGACTTTTTCGATGCCATTGAATTTTGCAGTTCCGAATTCGATGAACTGGACTATTTAACGCCTGCCAACGAATTGAACGAGCTGATCGGGAAATACAAAAGCCAGCTCAAAGCACGTACGACGCGAAGCAGAAAACGTAAAAAAGAGGCTTGATTACAACGTTTCATATCCGGTATTCTTCTGCAAGATTATTACTATTTTTATTGCTTGATTTTGGCAATCAATTAAAGAGTTTTTTTACTAAATATTTATATCAGGAATTATGAAAACAACACAATCGAGAAGGAATTTCTTAAGAATTTCAGCAACAGGCGCATTAGGCGCTTTTGCACTGACTCAATATTCCTTTAAAGCAGCTGCAGAATCGGCTTTGTCAGCTGTTGACCCCAAAACTTTCGGTATTGGTCTTCAATTGTATACAATTCGTGATGCCATGGCGAAAGACGTTCCAGGATCATTGAAAAAGATTTCCGATATCGGAATCAAAAACCTTGAACTCGCGAGTTATTCAAATGGAAAGTTCTATGGTTACGAACCTTCTGAATTTAAGAAGTTGGTAAATGGCCTCGGCATGGACATCATCAGCAGCCATACACAGGTTGAAGCGTTAGGTATCACACTCGACAATGCAAAGAAAATGGCAGAAGATCATGCCAAAATCGGTGTAAAATATTGCATCCAGCCTTGGGTCGTTGAAGAAGCCCGCACATCACTCGACAGTTATAAAAAAATGGCTGCTGAATGGAACAAAGTAGGTGGCATCATGAAAGAACACAATATTCAGTTCGGCTATCATAACCACAATTTCGAATTCGACACGGTGGAAGGTAAGATTCCTTACTATGACATCTTTATGGTTGAATTAGACAAAGATCTTGTTACAATGGAACTCGATCTTTTCTGGGCAACTAAAGCGGGCCAAAACCCGGTTGAAATGTTCAAAAAATACCCAGGCAGGTTCCAACTCTTCCATATGAAGGACATGTTTACAAAGGAAGCGCCATTTTACAAACCTGCAACAAACGACTTCGCCCCTGTTGGTGCCGGTCTTATCGACTTCAAGGAAATACTGGCTGCCAAAGAGATCGCAGGAATGAAATATATTTTCGTTGAACAGGACTCTACAAAGGATGGTAAACCGTTTGAAGCAATTCAAACCAGCGTTACAAATCTGACCACCAAACTTCTCAAATAAAAAAGAGGTTTTGATTTTACGGCGGGGCTGTCTAAAATATTAGAGATTAGACAGCCTCGCTTTTGAATGAATACAGGATGGAAAATGGCAAAGATTGAAATTATCAGGGGAGATATCACCCAACTAAATGTTGACGCGATTGTAAATGCTGCAAACCGCTCGCTCTTAGGTGGCGGAGGTGTTGACGGCGCAATTCACCGGGCAGCAGGATCGGAACTGCTTGAAGCTTGTGAATTGCTCAACGGCTGTAATACGGGTGATGCAAAAATGACCCCTGGCTTTAAATTACAGGCGAAACATGTTATTCACACCGTAGGACCTGTTTGGAATGGCGGGAAGAACCACGAAAAAGAGCTGCTCGCTTCCTGTTACCGGCAAAGCCTCCAAATCGCTTCCGAAAACGGCATCCGGACAATTGCGTTTCCCAATATAAGCACCGGCGTTTACGGATTTCCAAAGCAGGAAGCGGCATTGATTGCATTTGAAACAGTTCAATTTTTCTTAACAGATCATCCGGAAATCGAAAAAGTACTATTTTGCTGCTTTGACGAAGAAAACCTGGGTATTTATAACAACCTGGTCTGCAATAAAACGATCATCAAAAGCGTACAAATGCTCCAGGAGATTGAAATAGTCGCTGATTTGGCTTCAACCATCTGGAACGAATATTACGTTCCGATCATTGGAAAAGAACAGGTAGATTATATGATAAAATCTTTTCAGTCAGCGGAAGCTATTGAACGACAAATCAAAACCGAAAACCAGGCGTATTACTTAATTTATCATCTTGCAGAACCCTCGGGATATATCTGCATTAAGCCATCGGGGAATGACTTATTTCTCAGTAAATTCTATATTATCAAGGAAAAAAGAGGAACCGGATTGGGGAAATCGGGATTGAATTTCATTATCGGCAGAGCCAAAGAGCTTGGTGCAACTGCAATTACGCTTACTGTCAATAAAAATAATATCAACAGCTTAAAGGCCTACGACAAATTGGGATTTAAAAATACCGGTTCCGTTGTTGCAGACATCGGCGCCGGCTTTGTGATGGACGACTATACAATGAGACTGGATATTAAAAGTTAAGCCCTTCGAGCGGTCTTTTTCAGACCCTCGAAGGGCAGTTATAACCACTCAAAGCGTTTAGTTTTGTAGCTAATCAAATAATTCACTAAGGCTTCCAAAATAATCTGACTCCCATCCCTCAACCATATTGTCATATGCGTCATCAGGAATATTGGTCTGGTGAACTTCAACATTGGTTCCGCTTTTATCAGGGTGTAGCTTAATCGTAACTACCGAGTCAGATTCCTCGCCAAAAAACCATTGCTGAACAATTTTTTGATTGGGAACAAACTCCACGTTGCGACCTACTATCTCGCCATCCCAAAGTGAAAAATCACTTCCCGGTTCAGTACTCATGACGGCTGGCTCACCCGACCAGATTTCGATCATCACGGGATTGGTAAGCGCATTGTATAAATCAGCTGGTGAAGCGTCTAACCTAAAATATTTCTTGAAGTCTTTCATTTTGTGTATTAAATCATTCCATTCAAAAATAGATAAATTTGATGCGATCTCAAAATGCACAGCTGAATTATGCTCCGTCATTTAAATAAAACCTGACTAAGCGACTGATTAATAACAATTGGCATATGCAAAAAGAAGCCGAATATAAGCAATACAAAAAGCCGAAAGAAAATCTTCCGGCTTTTTGTATTGCTTTTTACTTGTCAGAATCGGTAAGATAATCCGATCGTTAACAGTTCTTTAAATTGCCATTTCGGTTTTCTGCCAATCTCAGTTCCAAAACTATCAAGAATCGGAAATTTGGTATTGTAATCATAAATCAACTGTGTCATGATCCTTGCATTAATCAAACGATTGACACGCATGATGAGTACCTGTTCCCACTCGAAGGCAAATTTCTGAAAAGTGTACCTGTAATTATTGAAAAATTCACCCTTGGTTTCGTAGGTAATATTCTCGCTCAGCTCCTGACGCCAGAATGCCTTAACGATAATACCAGGCTCCCAAAGTTTCTTCGTTCCGGGTTCCAAACCATAGGTCGACGGATCAATCATGGCCGTATCGTTTACATAGGTGGTTTTAGAAGTGAATGGGGCAAGAAAGAGTGAGAAATTCTTGTTGGGTTTATAATCAAGACCGACAGACATTGTCAGGTATCCTGGTGACATAAACGCCGAAATCGGTTTCGACATTTCAGGATAAGTATATCCCTTTGCAACCTGGGTCCGGAAGTTTCCCTCAGCAGAATAATACCATTTTTTAAAGGCGGAATAACCAAAACGACTTTGAAACTCAATTTTATCATCATTCTTCTCTAAACCCCTCGTTTTGGTTTTACTGATTCCATACCTGAATTCACCGCTATTCTCCCATTTTACTTTATCCTTCGAGTAATTTGCATCATACTTACTCATTATCAGCAGCGCCATTGCACTTTCGCCACCCTTTGCCCAGTTCGACAAGGAAGTCTGCGTAAACCCAACCGATCCATTTCCTTTTAAAGTCCAGGCGGGATAAACAATTTTATTCATTTTTACTTTGCGTAACTTCCTGTCAAGTGCCTTTTCGTCAAAAATGATAGTGCGGTTTTGAGTTTCGGAAAACCGTGTCAGTTTAATTCCATCATCAATTACCAATTTTAGCTCTCCCTTTCCATTGCTGACCAATACAACACTGAGTGAATCGTTCTGTGCATTTTTAAGGAACATTCGAATCGGGGCCATCGGACGATTAGCTGTCCATAATTGAGTTTTTTCATCTTTCAGGTTAACCAGCCGGACCAATGCAGAATCAGCCTCGGCATGGATCGTAAGATAGCGCAATGCAATCTTCAGCGAATCGTTTGCAGTGCTGACAACTTTATCGTTATATTCAGCCAAAATACGATAGTTGTATGCTTCTACCGACTTCTTATAAGCCATGATTCTTAAATCAGCCTGCTCCGAAATGTATTCGCTTCGATAAGAGAAAATTATTCTTTCGCGCCAGGAGTTCAAAACAGAATCATTAAACACCGTCCGATAGGAAGTAAATAGCTCATATCGGGCAGAATCCATGGCGGAACCGGTCATATTGGGTGGAAACTGCATTGCTGCAATCCGGTTATTCATATTCGCCACAAATTCAGGGGGCAAATCATTTTGTTTTGTTCCCCATAGAATTTCAGGATTTCCTTCGGGAACATTGGGTGCCTTCAAAAGTTCATTTTCCAATCGCACCATTGGTACAGTTATTTTCGCAATATTCAGACTATCAAGTACTCTTTTCCGAATAGCGGCTACCCCTTTTTTGATATCTTCGGCTGATAGGTAGCCGTTTATTCCTTTAATATTTCGAATGTCCTGCGGGCGCCTGTCCAAAAAGTAACCCACTTTATCGTCGCTTAATAACCGTTTTATATTAACAACTACGGTATCCAACGGATCATTTTCGGCATAATTCAGCACGCCCTGAATTGGTTTCTTGTAATTTCGATCTGTAAGGTACCATTCGCCACCGGAATAGAGAAGTTTATTCAAATAATCAACGCTCCATTTCAATGAATCTCCAATTTGGTTTCCGGCATTCATTACCTTTTCGGGAATCGGGCTATTTAGGTTTACAGCCAGCAATTCTCCGGGGCAGATCACCATTGAATTGATAATAAATAATAGAATTACAGTTTTTCTGATCATCATTAACATCTTTGTGATTTCTAAAGGGCAAAAATAGGTAAAAGGGACCTATATTTGAAGTCTTAAACTGAAGTTGGGAATTTAATCCGATCTGACAACCGGCTTTTCAAAATAGAGCAATGACCAAACCGTGTTTTTTATTATTGATTTTCATGCTACTAGCGTCATTTTGCAGCAACGCTCAACAAAACAATCTATTTTTCGATCTTACTGGTGGAGGTGGAAGATTATACCCACATCACCCCGAAATGCGACTTTTCGCTGGCCCCGTTTCTTTTTTTAATGCACAAATGGGTTTAAAAACTCGGGGACAAAAAGAATGGCAACGGGTTTATAATTATCCCGAAATAGGCATAGGGCTATCGCACAATTACTTAACCAATAAATCATTAGGAAACCCAACCGCAGCTTATTCTTTTATTTATCTTCCATTATTACCCGATTCAAAATTAAAACTCAATCTGGGAATGCATCTTGGATTCGCCTGGGGATTCAATCCATACAATGAGCAAGACAAAATAAACATCGCAATAAGCTCAAAATGTTCAGCTTATTTCTCTCTGAATCTCAATACCTCCATCAAAATAGGTCAAAACTTCGACATTCTCCTCTCTGCCGGCGGATATCACTATTCAAATGGGAATATGAAGAAACCAAACAAAGGGATCAACATGCTGGGAGTGGAAACCGGACTGCGTTATTCCTTTCCGCAATCGGACACGGAGTTGAATACAGAACCTGTTGATCCTATCGTAAAAAGCTCATCAATTATGGTATTCACATCCTGGAGCGTGAAAGACGAGGCCACTTACAGTAGACAATATTCAGCTGGAACTGTCAGTGCCGGTTTTTACCATACAATTAGTCATAAAAGCAGGTTGAGTGCAGGAATTGACTTGTTTTATGATGAAGGTACTATTTACTTTACTCAAAAGGAAAATCGCCTGAAAAATACGCTTGCAGTTGGACTTTTTGGCGGACACGAACTCACGTTTAACCAATTTTCATTTGTAGTACAGCTTGGAATTTACCTTCGGAACCCCAGTCCCAACGATCCGTTTTATTACGAGCGGCTTGGAGTTCGCTATATCATTGCCAAAAGGTTTGTACCTTCGGTAACACTTAAAGCACATGAGCTTAAAGTCGATTTTATAGAATGGGGATTGGGTTTTGTTCTTTGGAAATCTTAAAAAGAACTTAGATTATCCTTTTCACTTTAACCTTTGTTATACCTTAACCACTTTATTATTCGTATTACCATACTGTTAAGCCTGCTCACCTGATGAACCCTCGCCGGAGGGCAGGCTTCTTATTCGCCTGAAATTACTATCTTTGCAAAAAATTAGGAATAATTACAGGCACAATGGCACATAAATCAGGATTTGTCAACATAATCGGGAATCCAAACGTCGGAAAATCGACTTTGATGAATGCAATGGTAGGCGAAAAACTTTCGATTATTACTTCGAAAATGCAGACTACACGTCACCGTATCAAAGGGATTGTCAATGGAGAGGATTTTCAGATTGTTTACTCTGACACTCCCGGGATTTTAAAACCAGCATACAAACTTCAGGAATCGATGCTGGGTTTTGTAAATACGGCTTTGGTTGATGCCGATGTTTTATTGTATGTGACCGATGTTGTTGAAGATTTTTCGAAAAACGCTGATTACCTCGAAAAAATAAAATCAGCAGAAGTTCCTGTAATTGTGCTAATTAATAAAATAGACCTTACCGATCAGGAAAATCTGATCAAATTAGTTGAAAAATGGAGAGAACTTATTCCCAAAGCCGAGGTCATGCCAATTTCGGCTAAGGAGAAATTCAATCTCGACTATGTTTTTAAACGGATCCTCGCAAACCTTCCTGAAGGTGATCCGTTTTTTCCAAAAGATGAACTGACTGATAGGAATGAGCGATTTTTCGCCCAGGAGATCATTCGCGAAAAAATCCTTCTGTTTTACGACAAAGAGATCCCATATTCCGTTGAAATTGAAGTAGAAGAGTTCAACGATGAGCCAAATTTACTTAGCATCAGGGCAGTAATAAACGTGGCCCGCGATACGCAAAAAGGGATTATTATCGGTCACCAGGGAAAAGCACTTAAACGGGTCGGAACAGAAGCTCGTTTAGATATGGAAGAGTTTTTTGGAAAAAAAGTGTTTTTAGAGACATTTGTTAAGGTAGCAAAAGACTGGCGCGATAAAGAGAGCCAGTTACGTAATTTCGGTTACGAGATTCAATAAAAAGAAAAATCAAATAATGAGTAGTATAGTAGCAATCGTCGGCAGACCAAACGTTGGGAAATCGACTTTTTTTAATCGTTTAACAGAATCACGTGCCGCAATTGTCGATGACATGCCAGGCGTAACACGTGACCGGAATTACGGAAAATCAATATGGAACGGTGTTGAGTTTTCTGTCATAGATACAGGAGGTTATGTTTCAGGATCGGATGATGTATTTGAAGAAGAGATTCGTCGTCAGGCAAATCTTGCCATTCAGGAAGCCGATGTGATTGTTTTTCTTGTAGATGTAGAGAGTGGATTAACGGAACTTGATGAATCTGTCTATGATTTACTCCGCAGAAATAGGAAACCGGTTGTCACAGTAGTTAATAAAGTCGATAATCATCAACGCAGTTTAGATGCCAACGAATTCTATGCGTTAGGGATAGAAAAACTCTTTTGTGTTTCGTCTATCAATGGTTCCGGAACAGGTGACCTGCTCGATGAAATCGTAGACCTTCTCCCCAAAGTGGAAGAAACTGAGGTTGATGAGACGATTCCAAGGATCGCTGTCGTTGGAAGACCAAATGTTGGCAAATCATCTATTATCAATACATTAGTTGGTGAGGACCGTCATATTGTTACCGAAGTAGCCGGAACAACGCGCGACGCAGTTGCACAGCACTACAATAAATTCGGTCATAATTTCATTCTTGTTGATACCGCAGGATTGCGTAAAAAGACAAAAGTTGCCGAAGATGTTGAGTTCTATTCGGTAATGCGGTCGGTTCGTACGATTGAAGATTCGGATGTTTGTGTCCTTGTTCTTGATGCAACACGTGGCGTTGAAGGTCAGGATGTTACTATCTTCCATCTTATCCACCGAAATAAAAAGGGGATAGTTGTAGTTGTGAATAAATGGGACCTTATTGAAAAGGACAACAGCACAATGAAGAATTTCGAGAATGATATTCTTGAAAAGTTCGCCCCGGTCACCGATATTCCGATTGTTTTTACCTCCGCTCTTACGAAACAACGCATTCTAAAAATTCTCGAAGAAGCGATGATGGTTTTCGAAAACAGAAACCGACATATTGCAACTTCGAAGCTAAACGAATTGCTTTTGGGATTCATTGAGGCTTATCCACCACCTGCATACAAGGGAAAATATATCAAAATAAAATATATTACACAGTTACCGACGAAAATTCCAAGTTTCGCCTTCTTTTGCAATCTTCCGCAATACATCAGGGATCCATACAAAAGATACCTCGAAAATAAAATACGTAGTAATTTCAATTTCAAAGGAATTCCTATACAGCTCTATTTCAGACAGAAATAGACATCAGGTAATAGCTATTAGGCAATAGGGATTAATCAATAGAAATTGATTATCCCCTATTGTCAAATCTATAATTCCTATTGCCTCCCTCCTCCATAATCAAATATTTAGAATATCACGCAATAATCTCTAAATATTTCGTAGCTTTGCGCAACTTTTCCCAATGGGGAATTGGATTTTTTTCAGATAATAATAAGTCGGGTAAATTGGTTCATTAGATAGCTATAACGCCCGCCACAAAACACAGATGATGCAATTTAATGAAATGGGTCTCGACCCCAGAATCCTAAAGGGGATTCAAGAAATGGGCTTCGAACAACCTTCGCCAATTCAGGAACAGTTTATCCCCTTATTCCTGACAAAACCCACCGACATTGTAGGACTTGCGCAGACCGGAACCGGTAAAACTGCGGCTTTTGGTCTCCCAATACTTCAGGTTATTGATCCAAAAAAGAGAGTTCCACAGGCACTTATAATTAGTCCGACGCGTGAACTTTGTGTTCAAATTGCGAGAGAAATTTCGGATTACGCAAAGTATTTGCCCGATATTTCAATCGTTCCAATTTATGGAGGTGCTGACATCGGCGCTCAGCTAACAGCTCTACGCAAAGGTGTACATATCATTGCCGCTACTCCAGGTCGTTTGCACGACATGATTCGTAAAAACAAGGTCGATCTATCGCAGGTTACTATTTTGGTACTTGACGAGGCAGACGAAATGTTAAACATGGGCTTTCAGGAAGATGTTGATGCAATTCTTGAAAAAACGCCAAAAGAAAAGAATACCCTTCTTTTTTCGGCCACAATGCCAAAAGAGATCGCAGCAATCGCAAAAAATTACATGACGAACCCTATTGAAATCTCAGTAGGAAAAAAAGGTAGTGGTGCCGAAAATGTTGAGCACATCTATCACATGGTTCATGCAAAAGACCGATATTCTGCGCTTAAACGCGTCATGGACTTTGTACCAGATATTTACGGAATCGTATTTTGCCGTACCCGTGCAGAAACAAATGAGATTGCTTCTCAGTTGATTCAGGATGGATATAGCGCAGAGGCACTTCACGGCGATTTAAGTCAGGCGCAACGCGATTATGTGATGGATAAATTCCGCACAAAAGGGGTACAGATGCTGATCGCAACCGACGTGGCAGCACGCGGAATCGATGTAAACGACCTCACGCACATTATCAATTACAATCTGCCTGACGATATCGAGAACTATACCCACCGAAGCGGCCGTACCGGTCGTGCAGGAAAATCGGGAATCTCGATCTCTATCATTCACATGAAGGAACAGGGAAGAATACGGATGATCGAAAAAGGAATCGGAAAGAAATTCCTTCGCCAACCAGTTCCAACCGGTAAAGTGATTTGCGAAAAACAACTCATGTACCTGATTGACAAATTAGAGACGGTGAGCATCAATGAAGAGGAGATCGAACCATTTCTCCCATCGGTTTATACAAAATTGGAAGCACTATCGAAAGAAGATCTTATCAAACATTTTGTTTCTCTTGAGTTTAACCGTTTTATCGAATATTACGGCAATACCCCCGATCTGAATGCACCCGATACGCATGAAAGAGGTGGAAGAGACAGTCGGGACGGACGTGATAGCCGTGATGGCCGCGAAAGTCGTGACGGACGCAGAAGTTCTTCTGAAGGATTGACCCAATTCAGGCTCAATGTTGGTCTTTCACAAGGATTAATTCCAAAAGATATTATCACCTTTGTGATTGATGCAACCGGAAGCAGGAATGTCGAAATCGGCAAGATTGAGCTGTTCAAAACACATGCTTTAGTTGAAATCGATTCGCAGGCAGCCAATGCCTTCCTGAAAAACAGTCGTGGAATGAACTTCCGTGGATCGTTCTTTGATGCAGAAGTTAGCAGTCCTGGCCGCGAAGGTGGCGACCGTGGCGGTGACAGAGGCGGCGATCGAGGCGGTGACCGTGGAGGCGATATCCGTGGCAGATTCGACCGTGGTTTCCGGAAACCAGAAGGTGGTGGCGAATTTAAACGCCGCGACAGGAAAAAAAGGTTTTAAAAAACTCAACATATTTTAAAAAGCCGGAAAGCATATAGCCTTCCGGCTTTTTTTGACGAAACCTTTTTGGGACGATAACAGTTGATAACAAGAATGACAATGTTTTCTCAAGCAGTAAACGATACAAACGAAAACCATCCTGACAAAAGACGGATCAGGATTGCAGTTTCGTTGTTCTATTTTAGCATGGGCCTCTGTTTTGCCTCATGGGCAAGCCGCATTCCCGATATTAAAACCGCACTATCGCTCAGTGATGCCGCATTTGGCACTATTTTATTTGCTTTGCCTGTCGGACAATTTTTGATGATGCCATTCTCAGGCAAACTCGTAACTCATTTTGGGAGCAGCAAAGTAATCTTGTTTTCTATGCCGGTTTATGCACTGTGTCTTACAAATCTGGGGCTTGCAACACATGGTTGGCACCTTGGAATAGGACTCTTCCTGTTTGGAGTGTTTGGAAATATGTGCAATATCGCGGTTAATACACAGGGCATTGCTGCCGAGAAGATATACGAGCGTCCAATTATGGCGGCATTTCATGGCGGATGGAGCATTGCCGGATTTACAGGTGCCCTTGTCGGACTCGCGATGATTAACCTGAAAATCCCGCCTTATTATCACTTCTGGATCGTCATCGGAATAGTTTCAGTGATTATCTTATTGAATTACAAGATGCTTGTCCAGGGGAAATCGGGTCCTGCAATGGCATCGTCAAAAAAACGATTCTTCTCAAAACCTGACAGCACATTGCTTCAATTGGGTGTGATCGGGTTCTGTAGCATGGCCAGCGAAGGGGCAATGTTCGATTGGAGTGGGATCTACTTTAAAGATGTGGTTAAAGCCCCCTCCTCGCTTGTAATACTGGGTTATACTTCATTTATGATTATGATGGCTTCCGGAAGATTTGTGGCAGACAGAGTTGCCGCCAGGTTTGGCAGAAAGCATTTGCTTCAGGTCAGTGGTATTCTAATCTCGTCCGGACTTTTTCTCTCTGTTTTCTTCCCCTATTTGATCACTTCAACAATCGCGTTTATGATGGTGGGACTGGGCGTTTCAAGCATTGTTCCATCTGTGTATAGTGCTGCCGGAAAACATGCTACAATTGCCCCCGGAATTGCATTGGCCACCGTTTCGAGTGTGAGTTTCCTCGGTTTTCTAATGGGGCCGCCCTTAATTGGTTATATTTCCGCTGCGGCCGGGTTACGTTACTCATTTGGTGTTATTGGCATCTTTGGCATCTGCATCACGCTTTTGGTTTCGAAGATTAAGGTGATGCATTAATAAGAAACCAGGCTATCTTTTTCTTTTCCAATATGGCGAATGATTTCTTTAATCTCTTGAATTAATGAATAATCAAGGTCTGATAATTTTAAATTTATCGTTGTTTTGTCTATTTTAGTGATCTGAAAAAATGTGGATTTGTAATCAATCGATGCTATCTCATTCCAGAGAATACGCTGCTCTTTTTCAAGTACTCCGGTCTTGATCCTAATTACATCCTGGTCTATCAGTATAAAGGCATTCCCGAATAGCCTTGAAAATGAGTATCCAAACCCTTCGAAAATATGTATGATTCCCGAAAAGACAAAAAGTCCGAAATAAAGCCAATCAAACGGACGAATGTCATCGTATTCTATTTTTCTGACCACAATCCATGTAATAGCAATGACGGGAAATCCGATCCCAAGAATGATCCGGAACAGTGATTTTTTACTGATTTTCAATAAGTCTCGGTTAAGTTCCATATAGATAGAGTGAGTTAGAATTCTTTTAAAATACTCATAAATCAATAGACGCTCGAATTGAATAATTCAATGTAATAAGGTTTCATTCAAAACCTCATAAACATATTTATTTATTGTAATGCCTCTCATTTTTGCAGAATCGGCGATTCGTTTGTGAAGCTCAGGGGTTAATCTTACATTAAAGCTCCCCTTGTAACTCTTTTCAGGTGCAATGTTTTCGGCTTCACAATCTTTAATATGCTCATCAACCATATAATGAAATGCCTCGGTAAGTTCTTTCACTGTCTCACCTTCAAACGTTACAAGATCTGTAACACCTTCAATTTTTCCATAAAAAATTTGGTCGTCAGCAGAGAAGTGTACAGAGCCTATAAATCCTCTATAATTTAATACGTCTTTCATCGTGTGTTCTCCTTTAAATTAAACCCTCTTTTTTAAGTTCATCAATAATAAATCCAATTTGATACTGCTTCAGCAGATTGCCAGGATGAGGCTTATGAAGTTTAATTTTATGTGTTTTACGCCGAAAGCAAACCCTCGAACCCGCACCTTGAATTTCTTCATAACCCCAAAAAGTGAGTATTGTTTTAAGTTCTGAATAAGTAAAGTCCTTAGGTTGCAATAGTAACCGTACAATCAACTTTTCAGTTTTCGACATAGCGATATTTTTTGCAAATATATCACATTTATTATTTGCAACTATATTTTAGTTGCATTTTTTTATTTCAATGGTGTAGTCCATTCATACAATCGCAAAAAATAAAACTAACATTAGAATATTCCGACAAAATATTTCATTATTGACTATAAAATATTTACACTGCAAATTAACATTCCCCATTTGAACAATTCGCTGACATACTCCTTATCTTTGCAGTAATCCTTTCCATCCCTCCTCAATTGCCAGTTGCAATATTTTCAAAAAACCACTCTTCAATTTTGCAACAATAAAAAGAGAATTTCATGGAAAATGAGAATATCAATAGTAACAATTCTCCGTCGTGGATGGAGATTGTTTCAAAGTACAACTTTTCGAATCCGGTTAAGAGTTGGTGGCAGGTAATTAACTCGGTAGTTCCCTATTTATTGCTTTGGGCGATCATGATCTGGAGTCTAAGTATATCTTATTGGCTTACATTATTGCTATCCGTTGTGGCAGCAGGGTTTTTGATACGGATTTTCATCATTTTCCATGATTGCGGACACGGATCTTTCTTTAAGTCTCAAAGGCTTAACCGAATTGTAGGGATAATTATGGGATTAATGACATTTACTCCTTACCATAAATGGCATCATGACCACAAAGAGCATCACGCCACAGTCGGGAACCTTGACAAACGTGGTACGGGCGATGTAAAAACGCTCACTGTAGAAGAATTTCTAAAACTTTCGAAATGGCAACGGTTTATGTACCATTTTTACCGGCACCCGATCTTCCTGTTTGGTATTGCACCCTTCCTGGTTTTCGTTTTTCAAAACCGGTTGCCAAAAGCATATATGAACCGAAAGGAACATTTATATCTTCACCTTACAAATCTCGCATTAATAGTTGCAGTTGCGCTGTGCATGTGGACCATCGGCTGGAAAGCTTATCTTTTGATCCAACTGCCAATACTTTATATTGCTTCCGTGCATGGAGTATGGCTGTTTTATGTCCAGCATCAGTACGAAAATGTAGTGTGGACAAGGGGCAATGAATGGAACTATAAAAACATTGCATTACAGGGAAGTTCCTTTCTAAAACTTCCCCTCATACTACAATGGTTTACAGGGAACATTGGTTTTCATCATATCCATCACTTAAGTCCAAGAATTCCCAATTACAAACTTCCTGCCTGCTACAAAGAAAACGAGATCTTTCAGGATATTCAACCCATCACCTTCCTTACAAGTCTGCGATCGCTCAAGCTACGGTTATGGGATGAAAAACGGAGAAAAATAGTCGGATTTAAAGCGTTAAATTTTAATGCAAATTAAAATCAATCGCCTTGAAATCTGCTGATTTAGGCAGATTATTTACTATTCGTTGCTTTGCATATTTATCCTATATTTTCAACAGAATCAAATTCTTGACTACCCTTGTTATGCCTCCAGAGATCAATTGTCTACGCAATTTTTTTTAAATGGGATTAACTTTTTTTTGCTCAGGTTGACAGATTCAAACTTAAAAAAAGGATTCAACCTATGCGGGTTAAATCCTTTCTCGAAAATCTGAAATATTCAGATAGTTTATAATGACTTATCTATTTGATATTTATCTTATTTGTGCCCCTACTTCGCGTTCGTAAACACTAATCAAACGGTTCATCGTTTTTTCTATCTGTTTTTCGTTCAATGTTTTTTCTTCGTCCTGAAGAATAAAACTTACAGCATAGGATTTCTTACCTTCAGGCAAATTCGCACCTTCGTAAACATCGAAAATATTTACACTTCGCAGGATTTGTTTTTCTGCTTTGAATGCCAAGGCTTTAATTGTACTGAACAACACTTCCTTGTCAATAAGCAATGCCAGGTCACGTTTTACTTCCGGATATTTCTGAAGTGGTGTGTAGCTGGCTTTATGGTTTTTAATTGCTTTTAAAATGGCGGTCCAGCGAAGATCGCCATAGAAAACATCAGCACTGATGTTTAGATTCTTCAGAATTTTATTGCTTAAGTAGCCGATCTGACCAATTATCACATTATTTAAGCGGTATTCAAGTCCTTCTGAAAAGATATCGTTCGATAATGTTTCGATCGTGCAATTTTCAACTGAAATGCCCAGTCTTGAGAGGATATTCCCGACATTGGCTTTCAATGTGAAGAAAGTAGTCGGCTCTTCCTTTGCTTTCCAGTTTTCGGTCTCTTTCTTGCCCGTGATCCAGATCCCGATGTGCTCTTCTTCGCTGTAATTCTTTACAGGATGGTTATATGTTTTTGTTCCATCGAAATGATATACATTTCCGAATTCGTAGAAACGAAGGTCTGCATTCCGGAAGTTCGTGTTACGGTAAATTGCTTCGAGACCGCCGAAAAGGAGCGTCTGACGCATTCCGTTGAGGTCGGAACTCAATGGATTGAAAAGCAGAACTGTATTTTCTGATTTGAACGATTCGAGCTGATCGTAATAAGCCGCTTTTGTGAGTGAGTTGGACATGATTTCGTTAAAGCCCCTTGCGGTGAACATTTCGGAAATCAGGTTCTGCAATTTCATCTTATCAGGATGCGGCGCAAGCTGAATGGTCGATTTTGTTGATTTGCATGGCTCAACATTGTTGTATCCATATACGCGCAAAATCTCTTCAATGATATCCGCTTCCCTTTTTACATCCACCCTAAACGGAGGAACGGCAAGTTGCAGTCCTTCAGGTGTCTCTTCTTTGATAATAATTTCGAGTGAACGAAGAATATTTTTAATGGTTTCCTTCGGAATCTCTTTTCCAATCAGGCGGGTAATATTCGCATAAGAAACTTCTACAGGGAAGAATTCCTGTATGGAAGGATCCGCAATGATGTCAACAATATCCGATGATATAGTGCCACCGGCAATCTCTTTTATGAGCAAAGCGGCACGTTTTAATGCATACAAGGTTCCGTTTGGATCGACTCCACGCTCGAAGCGGAACGAAGCATCGGTATTTAATCCATGACGACGGGCTGTTTTGCGGATATACACGGGATTGAAATAGGCACTTTCGAGAAAAATGCTGGTCGTGCTCTCTTTTACACCTGATTGAAGTCCGCCAAAGACGCCTCCAATACACATTGCTTCTTCAGTATTGCAAATCATCAGATCTTTATCCGACAATTCCCTTTCAACTCCATCGAGTGTGACAAATTTTGTTCCGGCAGAAAGTGTTTTTACAATCACCTTGCCACTTTTTATTTGCGCCGCATCAAACGCATGTAGCGGCTGACCTGTTTCGTAAAGAACGTAATTGGTAATATCGACGATGT
>Ga0209724_1002357_pt1 | contig 16203 bp, 16 predicted proteins | sample grotaG_FD_184143 | JGI IMG/M metagenome (GOLD analysis project Ga0209724, IMG submission 184143) | Glacier valley bacterial and archeal communities from Borup Fiord, Nunavut, Canada, to study Microbial Dark Matter (Phase II) -... | ecosystem: Environmental > Aquatic > Freshwater > Ice > Glacier ...
GCGGCGGCGGGTTCAACCGTGGCGGTGCAGGCGGCGGCGGCGGATTCAACCGTGGTGGTGCAGGTGGTGGCGGTGGCTACAATCGTGGCGGCGGAAGTGGCGGTGGTGATCGTGGTGGTGACCGTGGTGGTGACCGTGGCGGTTTCAATCGTGGCGGAAGTAGCGCAGGCGGTGGTGACAGAGGCGGAAGCCGTAGGTCTAGTTATTAAGCCGGTTGAACGCAGATTAGCTGCCTGATGATTCTCGCAGTTAAGGTTTGAAGTATTTTCGTGTCTTTTTCACCAAGATAATCCAACCAATAAAATATACGTTCTTAAGCTAAATAGCATTTATAAGCATTGCAGAAAAACTGCAATGCTTTTTTTGTGCCTTTAAATTCAGTCGGTTCATCAAATTTGATGTTAATACTTCTTTTCAATTATTTTACAATTCTTTAACCTGAAAAACTTGGTGAGTAGTATCAACAGCCTTATATTTGTCATACATTTTTTTTCATAAGTTTAGGTTTAGTTAGGTTAGTTAGTTTGGTTAGTTTTAGTAAAAGGATGGAACCGCCCGGTTTCATCCTTTTCAAATATAATAGACCATACCCACCGGCATTCATTCAGAATCGAAAATCAATTTACAACTTCGCTGCTTTTATTGTTTTTACAATTCCATTTACACGTACAACCACTTCTCCGCCCGTTGCAGATGCAATCCGATACTTGGTCACTTTACCCGCAACCCAGGCAATGTCGACTACAAAACCACCACGTGCAATTAATCCCTTGACCGAACCGGTAGACCAGACCTCAGGCAATGCCGGCAATAAAACAATCTCACCTGCCTGCGATTGGATCAGCATTTCTGCAATACCAGCAGTGGCGCCAAAGTTTCCATCAATCTGAAAGGGTGGATGGGCATCAAACAGATTTGAATATATCCCTCCACCCTTGTCATAGTCTGTACCTACATTTCCAACGATTGACATCAGGTTTCGCAATAATTTATAGGCATGATTTCCGTCAAACATACGTGCCCAGAAATTAATCCGCCATGCCATCGCCCAGCCCGTACTTTGATCTCCGCGTGAGATAAGCGTTTTTCTTGCTGCTGCAGCTAACTCCGGAGTTGCTGTTACCGAAATCTGTCTTCCGGGATGTAGTGCAAAGAGGTGCGAAATATGGCGGTGAAGATCGGTTGAATCATCACGATCGACACTCCACTCTTTCAACTGGCCCCATTTGCCCACCTTAGGTTTGAGCAGCTTTTCGCGCAATATTGTAACTTTTGCCCAGTAATCAGGATCAAGATTAAGAACTTTGGATGCTTCGATGTAATTCGTAAATAGATCCCAGACAATCTCCTGATCGTAAGTAACTCCTGGTTCATGAGGACCGTGTTCAGGTGACCACCCATCGGGAGTTACCAGGGCACCGTCACCATCCGGGATCAACCTTTCTTCCCAAAATTCACAAATTTCTTTCAAAACCGGATAGGCAAACTCTTTCAGGTATTTCTGATCGTTGGTGAAAGCATAATGCTCCCACAGGTGCTGACAATACCAGGCACTTGCTGGCGGATTCCATACAAAACTTCCGGCTCCGTAGATATTGTTCTCGGTCTGAACCGTCCATCCTTTATTGGATTTATAGTATTCCTGCGTTGCTTTTTTCCTGACTTCACGCTGATTGTTGATGTATTCGAGGAACGGAACATGGCATTCGCTCAGATTGGTAACCTCTGCAGGCCAATAATTCATCTGGATATTAATATTTGAATGGTAGTCGGAGCGCCATGGCGGATTATTCGAATTGTTCCAGATACCCTGGAGATTTGCCGGAAGCGAACCCAGTCGTGAAGAACTGATTAAAAGATACCTGCCATACTGAAAGAAAAGTTCCTCCAAATCGGGATCCACACCACCCTTTTTATAATCGATTAGTCTTTTAACGGTCGTTGATTCACTTACCTTCGGATCACTTTCACCAACATTCAAATCCACCCGATTAAATAGGCTTTGGTAGTCTGCAATATGCCGATCCAAAAGTTGTTTGTAAGACCGAAGGGATGCCTCTTTTAATTGTTGTTCGATTTTTTGATGCGGATTTTCGCCCCTCCAGCCTTTGTTATAATCGGGCAGATAATTGGTTCCGGCAGCAAGGATAAGCGTAATGTTATTTGTTTTTTCAAATTTGACTGAATTTCCGGAAACCTTGACCTCGCCCCCTTCATTTAAAACGATCATACCGGATTCGTAAACCAATCCATTTTCTAGTATGCCTTTCACCGTGATTTTCTGATCTGCAAATTCAATTTTACCATTGTGCATATCTGTCATCCTGATTGCACCACTGCAGCTTCCTTTCTGACTGGCGCTTATCCGTATCACCATTACTTGATCCTTCGCGCTGCTGAAGTATTCACGTTTGTATTGTATACCGTTTGATGCATAACTGATGGTATGGACAGCATTGCCGATATTTAATTCACGTTTGTACTGTTGGACTACAGAAGCCTGACTAAAATCGATAAAAAGATCGCCAAACGCCTGGTAGGCACCCGTCTCTTTCTCGTCACCCGTCCAAAGACTAATTTCATTGTATTGAATCTGCTCGGTTTCAATACCGCCGAAAATCATTCCTCCCAATCGTCCGTTTCCAATAGGTAGTGCCTCCGTCATCCAATCTTTTGCAGGCTGATTGTACCAGAGTTTTAAAGAACTGTTTTTTGCTTTCGCAACATGGATACCCAAAAACAGGACAAAAATGAATGTCAAACCTAAAACGTTGCTCCTCAATTTATTTAGTATTTAACAGGTTCTTCAATAACAACATCAGCATCAATATTTTTAAAATCAGCAATATTACTTGTTAGTAAAATTGCGTTTAGTTTTTTGGCTGTTGCCAGGATAATAGCATCAGGCACTTTTATTTTCTTCATTTTCCGGTAGCTAATGGTCAAATCTGCAATTTCAACATCAGGATTAATGATCACAAACATTCCCAATATTTGTAAAGTCAATAATTTTTCATTTTCATCCTTAAAATTATATCCAAGAACCTCAATATAAGTGATCAAGGATATATAAATATCCTTAAACTGAAAAATTGACCTTTCAATATCTATTAGATTACGAACCGCATCAATAATGACATTACTATCGAGAATTGCCTTATTCCCAATCATCACGTACTTGTTTTTGCCAATTTACAGAATCTACAGTCTCATTAAATAATCCTATTTTATTTGCTTTTCCAAACATTTCCAAAAGCAAAATTTGATCATAATTCTTCTCCTCCTCAGAACTTTCATTAACCATTACAATCACTTTAGCTTGTGTGTTTTCCATATTTTTGTATCTGGAGGGAATATGAATCAGGCCATGCTTAATAGTTGTTTCAAATTCTATTGCTTTCATTTCCATTAATAATAAATAAAAAAAATACAGATCAAAAATACAAAAAATCACCAGGTTATAACACTTCTTCCACTATATACTAACCCCTTGCAATCCTCATCACCCGGCTTACATTATCATCTACCTGCTCTTTACTATCCATTCCCAATGTCATACAATGAACATTGCCACTTTTAATTACATAATTCAATGATTGTTCGCGCTCATCCTCCTTCACCAGGTCACCGCATCCGAATACTTTCATTCCTATTATTCCTTTCCCATTCTTGCGGGCAGTTTCGAGCACCTGCATCACTTTTTCAGGTGTATTGTCCATTTTGGCACCATTGTGATTGATCCTTGCCAACAACACATCTACCCATGGATTTGATGCGGCTTCTACCATCGCATCAAAACTATGACATGAAACCCCGACAGTTTTAATCAATCCTTTTTGCTTTGCTTCCGACAACGCATCCATATAGCTTTTGTATTCGGTTGTCCATTGACCGTTGGTCATGCAGTGCATCAGAAAAATATCGATATAATCGGTGCCAATATCTTTTCGGAACCGATCAAAACTCTTCGCAAATGGTTCTGTTTCATACCACCCTTCATGGCCGTAAGTCATTACTTTGGTCAAGACAGCCACTTTTTCACGCGGAATAACTTTTAAAGCTGCGCCTACATAGGGATGAGATCCATACATATCGGCAGTATCGAAAAAGCGAATTCCACGATCGAAACAATATTGTGACAATCCGACAAATTTCTGCATTCCCAGGCGGGTTTGATCAGATGCCAGTTTCCACCCTCTCGATCCGGTACCAAAGGCAATACGCGAAACGTTGAGACCTGTATTTCCAAGTGCAACCATATCAACAGTTTCAGCATTAATTGCCCCAAATGTTGGTTCAGGTAAAATGGCAGGTATTACTGCGGCTGCAGCTATTCCGGCTGCACTTTTAAGAAGAAATTCCCTCCTGTCGAATTTTGTCATTACTATGTTTTTAATTATCAACTTTTCAATATCCGCATTACGCGATCCACAGCGTCATCCACCTGCGGAATGTTCTCCATTCCCAAAGTCATGCAGTGGATACTGGTTTTCTTTAAGGCAAAAGTAATTGACTCTTCCCGGTCGGTTTCGAGCACCCGATCCCCATTTGCGAAAATCTTCATCCCAATGATCCCTTTCCCGTTGTTCCGGGCCCGTTCGAGAAGAGCGTTAATCTCGGCAGGCGAACCGTCCATATGCGCCCTGAATGGATTAATACGTGCCAGAATAACATCGACCCAGGGGTCATCTACCGCAACTTTCAGCGCTTCGAAGTTGTGACAAGAAACGCCAAGTGCCTTTATTTTACCATCTTGCTTCGCCTTCGAAAAATAGTCGATGTACCGCTTCTTCTCATCCTGCCATTTTCCATTCATCATGCAATGAAGCAGCATTATATCGAAGTAATCGCTTCCGGTTTCAGTACGGAAACGGTCGAGCGCCTTATCAACCGGTTCTGCTTTCGATGGATCATTCTCCGTCCACATCTTTCCCAAAAGGGTGATCTTCTCCCTGGGAATTTCTTTAAATGCCTCCCGTACATAAGGATAAGAGCCATAACTGTCAGCGGTATCAAAAAAATGAACACCTCTGTCGTAAGCATGATGCGCCAGCTTAACAAAGTTGCTTATTCCCATTCGTGTCTGGTTCGATTGATGATTACCACCTATCGAGCCTGTTCCAAGCGCAACCCGCGATACTGAAAGTCCGGAATTGCCAAGTTTAACTTTATCAACTGTTGCTGTAGCGGGTGTAAAACCCATGCCGGTTAAGCCTGTGGCAGTGAGGGCGGCATATCCCGTTAATCCAACTGCACTGCCATAAATGAAACTTCTGCGATTTATCTTTTCCATGATCGTGCTTTTTAAGAATCCGGATTAAAAATAGCAAATGTTTACAAATTATATTTTCGGACCGACAATTTGAAACAGTACAGGACAAGGTCGGCTAACTATCAATTAATCAATAGCCACCCCATGTATTTATGGAGTGGCTATTTAGAATGGTATGCTATTTAATAATCGAGGAAATTCCATTTACCACGGTATGCCCGCGAAAGCATCATATTTGCAGCATCATCACCAATAAATTGTTCCTTTTTCGGATCCCATTTCAATGGCCGCTGAAGTGTATAGGCAATGTTGGCGATGTTACACAATGAGGAAGTCCGGTGCCCGGTTTCAACATCCGATATAGGTTTTGCCCGTTTCTTGATCGCATCAATCCAGTCCTGGTAATGGTTATCGCTTTTATAGAGTCTTTTATCAGTCGGTTTAATTTCTGTCTCAACGAGGCCGGCAATGTCAGAACGCAAAAATCCACGGCTTACTTCAATTTTTCCTTTTGTTCCGATAAACTGACAAGCGTTGAACTCACCCCAGTTGGAATGATTGAGAATAACGCCGTTTTTATATTTCATCTGCAATCCAATAACCGCGTGTTCTGTCGGAGGATTGAATTCAACCGGGCCCGACTCATCCATTCCGAGTGCCCACTGCACAATGTCGAACATATGTGCTCCCCAGTCGGTAATCATTCCTCCACCAAACTCGCGGTAGTTCCGCCAGTCAGGATATTTATCAACTTCAACAGGAGGCGCCAGAACCGGACTGAAATCGCGGTAAAGCGATGGACCGATCCACATATCCCAATCAACATTCTCGGGAGTTGGCACCGAAGGGAGATCCAATGCCTTTACAGGAGGACCTACGCAAACATTAACTTCCTTAATATCTCCAATATAACCATTTAGAACCAATTCAGCTGCCTGGCGGAAATTGAACCACGACCGCTGCATATTCCCGGTTTGAAAAACCCGTTTGTATTTGCGCGTCGCATTTACCATCGCACGTCCTTCGGCGACCGTTAAAGCCATTGGCTTTTCGCAATAAATATCTTTCCCGGCTTTGGCGGCATCTACCGCAATCTGTGCATGCCAATGGTCCGGTGTAGCAATTACTACGGCATCAATGTCTTTTCTGTTCAGAATTTCACGGTAATTTTTGGTTCCGGTAACTTCATGTTTTTCACCCACCCATTTCTGATCGTTGAATGCCTGGGCTTCAGCTTTAAACTTTTCGAGTTTCGTAGATACAACATCGCAACAAGCCAATACAACCGTTTCAGGACATTTGTTCAGACTGTTCAGCAAAGAGTGGCTTTGTTTGCCCACTCCGATATAGCCCAGTCGGATTTTGTCGGTTCCTGCATTGCCGGCATATGTAAACGCCGGGATTACTGTAAACGCCGCAGCACCTGCTGCTGTTGTCCCGACAAAGTCTCTTCGGGAAATTTTGTTTTTGATCACCATTTGATTGATTTTAGTTAAACATTTAGTAAAAATTATCTTGAGAAAATAATTGTACAAGAAGGAAATTTGGTAGTCGAATTCAATCGTTGAAAATAACAAAAATCTAAAAAGCAGCAACATTGTTTTTTTATAATCTTATGAAAAATTTTGAAGATCGTTTTGATCGTTCACAGGCACCATTAAAAGACCCCCCAAAATCATCGCGATTAGCACTATCTTTGCGCGATGAAGCAAAAAGAAGATATCACCGCAAAAGTTCTTGAAAACCTGAAATTCGGATCGTTGAACGAGATTCAAAATGCAATGATCAGTGCCGATCTGAAGGCAAGCAATATCGTGTTGCTGGCGCCTACGGGGTCAGGAAAAACAGTGGCCTTTCTTCTTCCGCTGCTCCATCAGCTCAATTCAAAAACAACAGGCGTTCAGGCCCTTATTCTCGTACCATCGCGTGAACTTGCTTTGCAGATCGAGCAGGTATTCCGTTCAATGGGAACCGGTTTTAAAGTGAATTGTTGCTATGGCGGTCATCCGATGAAAACAGAGCGGAACAATTTCTCGGAACCTCCGGCAGTTTTAATCGGAACACCAGGTCGCATTGCCGCCCATTTACGCCGGGGCAGTTTTGAACCCGAATCGATCCACCTGCTTGTACTCGACGAATTTGACAAATCGCTCGAACTGGGTTTCAGCGACGAAATGAGTTATATTATCGGTCTGCTTCCTAAAATTAAAAAACGGATCCTCACTTCTGCCACACAGGCAATTGAAATACCCGAGTTTTCGGGTGTCAAGAATCCGGTTACGCTTAATTATCTCACGGAAGAAAACCGCCCAAATATTGTTCTAAAGGCGGTGAGGGCAACTGAGAACGACAAACTTGAAGTCCTTATCAAACTCATCTGTCACGTTGGTCATGAACCCACGCTCGTGTTTTGCAACCACCGCGAGGCTGTTGACCGCATCAGCGAAATACTCACCGAAGAAAATGTTGTACACGACACGTTTCATGGCGGTCTCGAGCAGGATGAACGCGAACGCGCGTTGCTGAAATTCAGAAACGGAAGTCACCAGATCCTGATTACAACCGACCTTGCTGCGCGCGGATTGGATATTCCTGAAATTAAAAACATCATTCATTACCAGGGTGCGAATACCGAAGAGGGTTTTATTCACCGTAATGGCCGGACTGCCAGGATGAATGCCGGAGGAACAGCCTGGCTTGTACTTGCAGAAAAAGAGTCGGCACCCGATTTTCTCACAACCAACCCCATCTTCATAAATTTACCTGAGCAGATCAGGTTACCTGAATCACCACTGTGGATCACCTTATATATAGGCGCCGGTAAAAAAGATAAAATCAGCAAAACCGATATCGTTGGATTTCTGATTCAGAAAGGGAACCTTACAAAGGAGGAGATTGGTTTAATTACGATCCTCGACAACGCCTCGTTTGTGGCGATTAGCCGGGTTAAAGCGCGCCAGACGGTGGCAGCCATCAAGGACGAAAAGGTAAAGAACCAAAAAGTAAGGATCGCGATCTCGAATTAATTGTTTCATCCGCAACAAATGAAAAACCACAGCAGCAATGTTATAAAAACATGGTTACTGTGGTTTAAATCTGACAGATCAGACGCACGGCCGTGCGCCTCAACGATTAAACCTTTTGTTCTTCATTTTTCTTCTCACTGACCAGACGACCTAACCGGGCAGAGAGATGATTGTTGTTCCAGTCAATCCGCTTGTTCATCTCACCGACAAATTCTTTATAAGCGGCTTCGCCATTTACAATAATCAGTGCATTGACGCGATTGATGATCGTCCGGTAGGCATCATCGACTTCGAGACGCACCGTTTTCATGCGCAACTGGGTTTTGAGGTTTTCCTGTGTAAACCGGCTGTTCATCAGCTGATCAAACGACTTGTTATTCGCCTGCAGTTCATTTAACCATCCTGCTATTCCCAATGTCGTAACGTCATTCGCGTAATCCTGATTGAGTTTCGATATCAGGCTGATGATTGCCGCTGTTTCTTTGTCGTATGCTTTTGCAGCGATGTTACCATGTTCATCAATTACGATCTGAACCCTTCTGGCTGCAAGTTTCATCTCCGGAATATAATGGTTGCAAGCCGATTTTATATAATCGACAAAACCACGATAAGTGTAATCACGATCACCATCACTGTCAGTCAACGGATCGGTAATATCACTCTTTCTTACAAAATCAATTGCATCACATTCGTTGTCATACAGAGGCAGGTACGCTGAAAACTGGGGTTCAATACCCAATGCAGCAGGTGTCAGTTTAATGATGAGTTCTTTAAACCCGGTTTGATACTTAAAATGTTCTTCATTTTGAAGTCTTGATAAACTAAAATCTAAAATATACATATTCAATTTGTATTAAGTAATAATTGGATATTGATAGTATTAAATTTGAATCTTTATTTATTTCAGTTGAACCAGTATGATTATTCCGCCAGACCCCGTTGGCTCATTCGTACTGCTACGATTGATCTGCCAGACCTCGTTGGCTCGTTCGTACTGCTACGAATGATCTGCCAGCCCTCGTTGGCTCGTTCGTACTGCTACGAATGATCCGCCAGCCCTCGTTGGCTCGTTCGTACTGCTACGAATGATCCGCCAGCCCTCATTGGCTCGTTCGTACTAAGTACAATTGATTTTTGAAAGTTATGGTGGTCGATTTAAATGAAGGAAAATGCAAAACCGGCCAAATGTAGGGTCGTTTCTTAAGCTCAGGTGAGCTACGCACGATTTCAAAACGCGTGATTTCATTAGGTTGATTGATCAGGTTTTGCAGCCATTAAAGATATATCTTATTTTTTTGAATAACCACTATATCAGACACAATAAATTGATCTTTTTTAATCAAATTTTACGAAAATCTGATCATTTCAACGTTTGAACCCTACAAACCATTAAAACGCCAAACTTTTCATCTTAAATTTTGTTTTAAGTATTAGAAAAAATGAAATTTTTTATTTCAATATTTCAAATTTGAGGCTATGATTTTTTTTCGCCACCAAATCTCCAGGTCACCAATCCCGAAATTTCGGGACACCAAATCTCATCGTTAATACTTTAACTTTGGTGGAATTTGGTGTTTTAGTGATTTGGTGGCATCCTTAATTTTTCAGGAGAAACGAATGAAAATATAACATCTATTTATTCTCATCACTATTTGTTAAAAAAAGATATGAAATATAATCAATTAGGAAAAACAGGTGTGCTGGTTTCGGAACTCTGCCTTGGAACAATGACGTTTGGCGGCAAAGGTTACTGGAAAGCAATGGGTGAAGTTCCTCAGGATGAAGTGACACAAATTATAAAAACATCCGTTGATGCAGGTATCAACTTTATCGATACGGCTAACGGATACTCTGAAGGATTATCAGAAATCATGCTCGGAAAGGCAATCAAAGAACTGGGGTTACCGCGCCAGCAGCTCGTTATTGCCACAAAGGTTCGTCTGCGAATGGGTCCCCATGCCAACCAGGTGGGACTTTCGCGGCTTCATATCGCCGATTCGGTCAATGACAGCCTCGAACGGATGGGACTTTCACACATCGACCTGTTGTACATCCACGGCGTCGATCCGTTAACACCGCTGGAAGAGACCATGCGCGGCCTTGAAGATGTTGTCAGGTCGGGTAAGGTTCGTTATATCGGAATCAGCAACCACCCCGCGTGGATGATGATGAAAGCTAACGGATTCGCAGCGCACATGGGCTGGGACAAATTTGTGGCAACGCAGAATTATTACTCGATAGCGGGTCGCGATATTGAGCGCGAAATAATGCCGATGGCGATCAGTGAAGGGATTTCAATTATGCCATGGAGTCCGCTGGCAGGTGGTTTCTTATCGGGTAAATTTACACGTACAAACGAGGTGGCAGGTGACAGCCGGCGCGACACTTTTAACTTCCCTCCTGTCAATAAAGAGAAAGCCTACGATATAATAGACGTAATGATCAGAATTGGTCAAAACCATAATGTGAATGCCGCACAGGTTGCATTAGCGTGGGTGCTCGCACAACCAGGAATCACCAGTGTAATCATCGGTGCAAAAAACCTGGTCCAGCTGAATGACAACCTGAATTCGGTAAATTTAAAACTAACCGGTGAAGAGCTAACAGAACTAAACAAGGTTAGTGAAGTCCCTGCTGAGTACCCGGCCTGGATGGTGAACCGACAGTTGCAGGGCCGGTATCCGGCGTAATTTAAACAGCAATAGAAAAAGTTCAACAGCGAAATTGAGAGACCATAGAAGCGTGTGAGAATCAAGGCAAACAGATCAGACTTCAAGACCTGAATACTTTGATTTTTGCATAACCCTCTTATTGATTTAATTCTGCATTCTTTATACTTAGTCCAGAATCATCTGCCGAATTTTTTACTATATTTGGGACAGAATCAATACTGAACTACAATGGATAATCTACTGCTTAAATACATGAATGAGCGGTCAAAACCAGAGTTAAAAAAAGCCATAGAGGCGCCTGGTCCGGTCATTACCATTTCCAGAGAATGTGGTTGTTCGGGAAGACTTTTTGCAGAAAAACTGATAGAGCAGATTAATCATAAAATCAACAATCCTCTCCATAATTGGAAATGGGTAAATAAAGAGATTCTTTGTCTTGCTTCCAAAGAGTTAAAAATCAATCCTGATCAGATCAAAAATCTGCTGAACACCGTAGATAAAAGCTTCCTTGATCAAATCGTATCTTCGTTTACTGTGAAATATTACGCACCGGATGCAAAGATCAAAAGAGCGATCAAAGAAGTGGTTCGTCACATAGCCATTCAGGGTCATGCGGTGATTGTAGGAAGAGGCAGCGAGGCGTTAACACAGGACATTCAACGTTCCTTACACGTGAAACTTTATGCTCCTTTGAACTGGAAAGTTGAAGTGGTCAGCCGCCGTGATAATATATCGGCGGAAGAAGCCAAAAGTTTAGTAATCAAAACAGATAAGAAACGATTAGAATTTGTGGATGCTTACCTGTCCAAAGCAACAAATAAAACGGTTTATGATATTGATTTTAATTGTGCAAAATTCAGTCCGGACGAAATCGTTGATCTGATATTGAAGGCGGCAGAATTAAAATCGCTAATTTAATTATTTGCATATTTGCAATATGAATGACGACGATCGTGGAAAAACGAGCTACCTGAAGGAGTATTCGAAGTATTCAAGTTTGGTTTTCCAAATGATAGTGATAGTGGCTGCAGGAGTTTTGGGAGGGATACAACTCGATCGTCTTTTCAATGCGAACGGATCTGCGTTTACGATTACCCTTACCCTTTTTTCCACGTTCCTTGCACTCTATCACATGTTCAAAACGTTACTGAAAAAATAGAATGATGAATGAAAATCGTTTAAACATTAAACGCAAAATGTTGTTGTCTGATATTAAAACTAAAACACTTTACTTTTTATGACTGCTGTTTCCCGACAATTCTTACTAAAAATAATAATATTAAGTCTCCTGCTTTTGGCAATCTCCACAGCGCTGTTTTCGACAGTTTTGAAAGCCTGGCAATTTGCAGCTTATCCCTACCAGATTTTGCTGATTGCACTGGTAACCACAATCGGTCATCTTTGGATTGTGAAGGCGGCAGCAGAAAATACCCGGAAATTCACCACGGCATTCATGGCTTCTGTAACCTTAAAACTAATGGGATATCTTACGTTCATGCTGGTCTATCTGTTGTATGATCATTCGCAGGTAATCCCTTTTGTTCTGACATTTATTGCCCTTTATATTGTATTTACAATCTTCGAGGTAATTGAGGTTTTAAATGTTATTAAAATTAATCAGAAATCAGTTTGAGATCCCGTCAATTTGATTATTTTTGGCGACAATTTACAGAAATGAGGAAAGTTTTAAAATCAATAATTATAGTTTTATTCGCACTTGTAACATCCGCTAACTTAGTAAAAGCGAATGATGAGATTGCTGTGTCTGATACTGTTTCCCCAAAGAAATTCAACACCGGGGAATTGATTTTTGGGCATATCGGGGATAGTTATGAATGGCATATCACAACTTTCGGACATACGCATGTTTCAATTCCACTTCCTGTAATCCTCTACAGCAGCAATTCAGGAATTCATCTCTTTATGTCCGGAAAATTTCACCATGGTACCGAAGAATATAAAGGATTTAAGATCGCTTCTGAAGGAAAGTATGCAAAAAAGGTTGTTGAAGTATTGGCAGATGGTTCGGAGATCAGACCATGGGATTTTTCAATCACAAAAAACGTTACATCTTTATTTATTAGTATATTCATCTTATTGGCGATTTTCCTCTCTATTGCTAAAAGATACCGCGAAAATTATAATCAGGCGCCGAAAGGATTGCAGGGATGGATAGAGCCACTGGTTCTTTTTGTCCGTGACGATATTGCGAAACCGTCCATCGGAAATGAAAAATATCAAAAATATCTCCCCTTTTTGCTGACCGTTTTCTTTTTCATTTTCCTCAATAACCTGATGGGGCTCGTACCATTTTTCCCGGGGGGAGCGAACCTTACCGGAAATATTTCAGTTACAATCGTTTTAGCCCTTTTCACGTTCGTGATTACAAGCTTTAGCGGATCGCGTAATTATTGGGTTCATATGGTGAATGACCCGGGAATACCGTTATGGCTTAAGCTGCCACTGCCGTTAATGCCCATCGTTGAAATCATGGGAGTATTTATTAAGCCATTTGTATTAACCATTCGTTTGTTCGCGAATATAACAGCAGGTCACATTGTTGCCTTGGGGTTTTATAGTCTGATATTTATTTTTGCAGAAAAAAGCCAGTATGCAGGCTATGGAATATCGGTAATTTCGATTGCCTTTACGGTGTTTATGAGCATTCTTGAACTGTTGGTTGCTTTTATCCAGGCATATGTTTTCACATTATTGTCAGCACTTTATATCGGGCTGGCACTCGAAAAGCATGAGAGTCATGCAGAAATGCATTAAATATTAAATTTTTACAGATCAATATAATAGTAGATAACAATACAAATTAATTATTTAAACTTTAATTCTATGATAACATTAGCTGTAATTCTGCAAGTCGCTGCAAATATGGCAATTGCAAAAATGGGTGCAGGAATAGGAGCCGGATTAGCTGCAATTGGTGCAGGTATAGGTATTGGCCGGATCGGCGGTTCAGCGGTCGAGGCGATTGCCCGTCAGCCTGAAGCTGTTGGTGATATCCGCTCAAACATGATTGTTGCTGCAGCATTGATTGAAGGTGTTGCCTTTTTTGCAATTGTTATCTGTTTCCTGATTATATTCGTATAATCTACTTGTTTACTGGATATTAAAATTCCAGGTAGTGGGATTATAAAATTGTTTACCAACAAAATTTATCATTATGGGATTAGTAATGCCGGATTTCGGGTTATTCTTTTGGATGTTGGTATCCTTCTCACTCTTATTGTGGATCCTCAAACGATTTGCATGGGGACCGATTCTTAAAATGCTCTCTGATCGTGAAAACTTAATCATAGAAGCGTTGAAATCAGCCGAAAATGCAAAAGAAGAAATGAAACGTTTGCAATCCGGAAACGAAAAGATATTAAGAGAAGCGGTACTTGAACGCGAAAGAATAGTAAAAGAGGCGCGCGATCTGAAAGAATCGATCATTCGGGATGCCAGGCATGAAGCTGGTATCGAGGCAAATAAAGTAATGGAAAATGCCAGAATCGGGATCGAACGCGAGCGGATTTCCGCAATCAGTGATATTAAAAACCTGATTGCTAATTTCTCCGTTGAGATTGCAGGGAAAATTCTGGAGGAAAAACTTGCAGATGAAAGTCGGCAGAAGAAACTCGTCCAGGATTACATTGATCAAATCAACCTCAATTAACCTGACAAACTAAAATTTGGCTGCCAGGCAGGATATTTTATTAAACTGATTTAAAATGGATGAGGGTAAGATCGCTGTAAGATACGCGAAAGCACTGTTAGGATTGGCAAAGGAGAAGCAGGTTGAAGAAGCTGTGAAAGCTGATATGGAGATGATCCATCAGCTTTTTGAAACCATGCCCGGCTTCAATCATGTGCTTACCAGTCCGGTTATCGGAGGAAAAGAAAAACGAATGCTTTTTGAAAATGTTTTTGCGAAAAAGACAAATGCACTCACGTACTCTTTTCTTATGCTCCTCATCACCAATAATCGCGAAGGATATTTAAAAGATATTACCAGAAACTTTCATGATACTTATCGCAAAGAGGCAGGTTACAAAGCGGCAAAACTGATAAGTGCATTTGAAATAGATTCAGCCACGTTAGAGCAGTTCAGAGCATTGATCCGAAAGCTTTACAATACAGAAGTTGATCTGACTTTTAAGGTGGATAACACCCTGATCGGAGGATTTGTGTTGCAGGTTGAAGACCAGCAGATTGATGCAAGTGTGGCAGCAAAATTGAAAAAGCTGAAAAGAGAGCTTTTGGCAAGTAGGAATTAAAATACAGAAACAGAATATTTTAAACGTTGATATTATGGCCGGAATAAAACCTGCTGAAGTTTCCGAAATACTTAAGAAACAGTTGGATGGTTTCAATAGTGAAGCCGAATTTGCCGAAATTGGAACTGTGTTACAAGTAGGCGACGGTATTGCACGCGTGTACGGTTTGTCAAATATTCAGTCCAACGAGATGGTTGAATTCGACTCCGGAGTAATGGGTATCGTATTAAACCTCGAAGAAGACAATGTCGGTTGCGTTTTGTTAGGTGCTTCAGAAAAGATAAAAGAAGGCGATCACGTTAAAAGAACCAATAAAATTGCTTCAATTAATGTTGGAGAAGGCTTACTTGGGCGTGTCATCAATACCCTTGGAGAACCACTCGATGGTAAAGGGCCTATCTCAGGCGAATTGTATGAACTTCCGCTGGAACGTAAAGCTCCCGGGGTCATCTACCGCCAACCAGTGAATGAACCTTTGCAAACGGGTATCAAAGCAATTGATGCAATGATTCCGATTGGCCGCGGACAGCGGGAACTGATTATTGGTGACCGGCAAACGGGTAAAACTGCCATCGCAATTGATGCGATCATCAATCAAAAAGAATTTTACGAAAAAGGAAATCCTGTATATTGCATCTATGTCGCGATCGGTCAGAAAGGTTCGACGGTTGCAAATATCGCTAAAACACTCGAGGAGAATGGTGCAATGCCATATACGGTAATCGTAATGTCAACAGCTTCCGATCCTGCTGCTCTACAGTTCTATGCACCATTTGCGGGTGCTGCTATTGGTGAGTTTTTCAGAGACACGGGTCGGTCGGCGCTGATTGTCTATGACGATTTATCGAAACAGGCTGTCGCTTACCGTGAAGTTTCGTTGCTTCTTCGTCGCCCGCCAGGTCGCGAAGCATATCCTGGTGACGTGTTTTACCTACATTCGCGGTTGCTTGAACGTGCTGCAA
>Ga0209724_1002361_pt1 | contig 16183 bp, 15 predicted proteins | sample grotaG_FD_184143 | JGI IMG/M metagenome (GOLD analysis project Ga0209724, IMG submission 184143) | Glacier valley bacterial and archeal communities from Borup Fiord, Nunavut, Canada, to study Microbial Dark Matter (Phase II) -... | ecosystem: Environmental > Aquatic > Freshwater > Ice > Glacier ...
ATCTTATTTAAGTGATTTGATAAAACCTTCGTTATTTACAAAACGTTTAAGATTTATATTTGTACTTTTATGTTTTATCATTCTGACAATTTCCTGAAATGACGAAGAAGCATCAAACCGACACCATCAACTGGAATACGATACTGAAATTAAAGAACTTGCTGCAAATATTTGTGGGCAGTGGTCTTGCTGTTTTTGCGATGAAAGGATTTATGATACCTAACCAATTTTTGGATGGCGGTGTTACCGGGATCTCTTTATTGCTTCATGAAATCACACACATCAACATCAGCATTTTCGTAATCGTTTTTAACTTGCCATTTATATACCTTGGCTATCAAAAAATTGGTAAAACCTTTGCTGTCCAGACAACACTTGCCATTATTTTACTCGCAATCGGGCTGCTGTATATGAATATTCAGCCTGTTACAACCGATAAGCTGCTAATTGCCATTTTCGGCGGCATCCTGATTGGTGCGGGAGTTGGGCTGGTAATCAGGAGTGGCGGGGTAATTGACGGAGCCGAAGTAATTGCTGTATTTACCAAACGAAGAACCGGTTTTTCGAACAGCGAAATCATCATGCTTCTTAACGCATGCATCTTTTCTGTTGCCGCCATTTATCTTGGTTTAGAAACTGCCATGTATTCGTTGATTACCTATTATGCAGCAACCAGGGCAACCGATTACATCGTGGATGGAATCGAACAATATACAGCTATCAATATCATTTCTGCCCAGCACGACAAAGTTAAAGATTTCATCGTAAATGAATTGGGAAAGGGGATTACCGTTTATAAAGGAGAAAGAGGATACCTGCCCGGAAGTTTCAATATTAAAGCCGATTGCGAAATCATTGTAACCATTGTAACCCGCCTCGAAATAAACCAGATACAGGAAGCTGTTTTGACAATAGATCCCAAGGCGTTTATCTATATTCAAAGCATCAATGAAGCGACTGGTGGAATTCTAAAATCAAAAGGACATGCAAAGTAAACTGCCAATGAAAGACTTTGTAATCAGCTTATTGAAAACGAAGCTTTCGGAATACTATTATTATCACAATCATGAACATACTTTGTATGTGACAGAAAAAGCGATTGAAATTGGCAGGCAAGAAGCATGTACAGAAAAAGAACTTGAGCTATTAAGCCTCGCTGCCTTGTGGCACGATACCGGGTATATCACGACTTATCACAATCACGAAGAAGAGAGCTGCCTGCTTGCCCGGCATTACTTAACGGAATATGGTTATTCTGCCCCTGATATTGACGAAGTTTGCGGCATGATAATGGCCACAAAAATGCCCCAGTCACCAAAGTCAAAACTGGAAGAAATCATTGCTGACGCGGATCTTGAATACCTTGGAACATCCGGTTTTGAAACAAAGGCTGATCGTCTTTTTAAGGAACTTCAACAGATAAACACATCTTTGACCGAAGAAAAATGGAGATTGATGCAGATTTCGTTTCTTCAGAATCATCGTTATTTTACCCGATTCTGTAAAGAGAACAGGGAAGACGTTAAGCAAATGAACTTAAGCAAACTGGCAAATCAATATTAAATTATCGTATTGATTTTCATAAGTATATATAAAAATAAAATTAATTCTCATGTCACTTTCTGTCGCGCCACTGGTTATTAGTTTAGTTATTGCAGATCGAATCCGAAGATATGTAAAAGTAAACAAGCTTCCGCTTTGGGAGAAACCACTTAAATACATCCTGTTTTTCTCAGTTTTCCTTTTTGCAACCGAGGCATTTCTTTCTGCCAATGAGGTCACTAAATGGATTTGGCATCTGTACCTGATTGCACTGATTATATTTTCATTACAGCAGAAGGAATTCCGGGTACTGCGCATGTTTATCGTTGCATTCGTGCCCTATGAAATTGTGTCCTTGTTTAGTGATCTGTCGGAAGTAATTAGTGTCGATTTTTTCAATACAAATGAATCTTATTTGAAAAATGCCACATCACTGACCTATATCTGGATGGCTGCCATTCTATTCAGCCAAAACAGGCAATTCAAGGCAGCAGAGAAAGAACGAATTAAAAGACAACAGGAAGATGAGCTCAACCGAGCAATCGCCATCCGGAAAGTAGAACTCGAAGTATTAGTTGCCGAACGTACCGCAGAACTTACGGAACAGAAAGAGGAATTAGAACATGCACTTCATGAATTGCGCACCACCCAATCACAGCTTATCCAATCCGAAAAGATGGCTTCGCTCGGCGAACTCACCGCAGGTATTGCCCATGAAATTCAGAACCCCTTAAACTTCGTGAATAATTTCTCGGAAGTAAATGCAGAGCTAATCGACGAAATGAAGCAGGAAATTGACAAGGGGAATATGGAGGAAGTAAAAGCGATCGCGAATGATATCGCTATGAATGAACAAAAGATCACGCAACACGGGAAACGTGCCGACGCGATTGTAAAAGGGATGCTTCAACACAGTCGTACGAGCAGTGGCATAAAAGAGCCAACGGAAATTAATGCATTAGCAGATGAATACTTACGTCTGGCATACCATGGATTGAGGGCAAAAGATAAATCATTCAATGCAACAATGAAGACAGACTTTGACGAAACGATCGGAATGATCAATATTATTCCACAGGATATAGGAAGGGTAATCCTTAATCTAATCACCAATGCATTTTATGCAGTAACTGAGAAGAAGCAACAGCAACCTGCCGGTTATGAACCTACCGTTTCAGTAATCACAAAAAAAACCGGAAACAACATTCTGGTTACAGTAAAAGACAATGGTAACGGTATACCAAAAGCAGCACTGGATAAGATATTTCAGCCATTCTTTACCACAAAACCCAGTGGACAGGGGACGGGTCTGGGATTGAGCATGAGTTATGAAATTATTACCAAAGCTCATGGCGGTGAGCTGAAAGTAGAATCGAATGAGGGTGAAGGTGCTGAGTTCACAATTAATCTACCAATTTGAAACTAACATTTATCCTATGAAGATTTTAGTAGTTGACGACGAAAGAGATATACAAACACTGTTTGAGCAGCGTTTCCGGAAAGAAATCAGGGAGAAGCTCATTGAGTTTGTATTTGCTTTTCAGGGGAAGAGGCATTGATTTATCTTGAAAAGAATCAGCATGAAGTGGTTATAATACTATCCGACATCAATATGCCTGGCATGAGCGGACTTGAGTTGCTTCGTCAAATCAAGCAAATGTACCTGAAACCGCCTCCAATTGTAATGATGATAACTGCTTATGGTGATGCAGAGAATTTCAATACCGCCAAACGGTTGGGGGCAGACGATTTTTTAACCAAACCGGTTGATTTCAAATTATTAAAAGAAAAATTTAAACTATAAGTTAATGGCAAAGATATTAGTAGCCGATGATGAAGTTGATTTGGAAATGCTCATCAAACAGAAATTCCGACAGAAAATACGGCAACAGGAATATGAATTCATATTTGCAGTAAACGGAAATGATGCATTGGCCAAAATTCAACTACATCCTGATGTTGATATCGTTTTGAGCGATATCAATATGCCTGAGATGGATGGTTTAACCTTGCTTAGCCGTTTGAGTGAATCGAGCCCGCTGATAAAAGCAGTTATTGTATCTGCTTATGGTGATATGGAAAATATTCGTACTGCAATGAACCGCGGCGCTTTCGACTTTATCACGAAGCCGATCAATTTTGAGGATCTGTCAGTAACGATGGAAAAGACGATCAGGCATGTAGCACAAATCAAGGAGACACTCAAAGCCATCCGTGAAAATAGCATCCTGAAAATGTATGTCGATGAAACAGTGCTGAATTTCATGGGTGGTCGTGAGTTTGAATCTTCGCTGATGGCAAATGAATTAGTGGAGGCTTCGATCGTTTTTATTGACATTTGTAGTTTTACTTCCATCAGCGAGAATGAATCGCCCGACACTGTTGTGAAATTGCTCAACAGTTATTTCGAAGTAATGGTAAAAGAGATCATTGCTCAGGGTGGCTACATTGATAAATTCATTGGCGATGCGATTATGGCGGTGTTCCGCGGCGACTATCACCTCGACAGGGCGATTGATGCCAGCCTTGCAGTAAGATCGAAAATAGACAGTTTACCTCCTTTAAATAAAACCATATCCTTTATTCCAAAAGTTTCTATTGGTATCAACACTGGTGAAATGATTTCCGGCAATATAGGTTCTGCCAGCTTGCGACGACTTGATTACACCGTAATTGGCGATACCGTAAACACTGCACAGCGACTGCAATCTGCAGCAGCTCCCGGCCAGATTTTAATCAGCAACAGCTCCTACGAAAAGGTGAAAGAATCCTTTAATTGCAGTAAAGTGGGTGAGGTAAGTCTGAAGCACAAAGCGGATAAGGTTGTTATCTATGAAGTTTTAGATTAGCATCATTTGATTTCAGAAAGGCGAATTCAGAAAATACCTTAACCTCACATTCACTCCTATTGATTGAACAGATGCTTTGCTGCTGCCACCCATAAGGCTATTAATCTGATTTGCATCTGATGAAAGCTGGAGTTTGTCGGGTGAAGGATAGTTGGAGATATTCGAAAGCGATTTGCTGTAAAAGGCAGCAATTCCAAACTGAATATTCTTCTGAATAAGGAAATCGAATCCTGCGGATATTAAAGCATTAATATGAAGAGATTTTATTTCCAATGATCCATCTGTCACACTATTTACATTGCTTGGAAAACCATAGGCAGGAAGATTTTGCAAAAGGACATTGTAGGCTGGATAATACCCTTTATAGGTGAAGGTACCGTTACTCGTGTATTTTTTAGTGACAGGAATCGCAAAACCGATACCCGGTTGTAAGAAGAACCCCATTTTTTTGCCCAATGGCAAACGAATATCAAGGCATATGGGAAGAGTTAAAAAACCAACTTTTTGTATCTCTTTAATTTCAGTTCCAGAAACCTGCCGCTCATAGGCTTCATTCTCTGAATCAATGGTATTAAACTTATTTTGATAGGTCGCCAGTTCAATTTGACTTTTGTAAGAAGAAAAACCAATTCCGGATGATATGCCAATTGACTTTGAGAAAAAGTAGCCAATCTCCAACAATCCCCCGAAAGAATTCTGTGAGTTCGAAACAAGATTCGCGACAGTTAGCATTCCTTCATTCGAAATGGTGGATTGTGATGGTCCAAAACTTAGACCGACGGACAATCCTGGTTTGACTATAGTGCTATCGGCTCCCTCAGAAAAACCATCATATTGAGAGCCGATCAACAGAAGGACTAAAAACAATATTTGTGGGTTCGATATAAATCTAAATTTCATTCTAATCGTATTTTGCGCTATATGACATTTACTTTTTGACGACAAGCTTTGTGGTGTACAAATCTTTTCTGTTTAGCACCACCTGAACTACATAGATTCCAGCATCCAAATTACTGACTGGTATCTCTTTGGTTAATTCATAGTTCGCATATTCTGCTTGAAGCTCCATCACCTTTATCCCGGCTGAATTTAATATGCTGATAATTGCACTACCCTCGCCTGCTTCATTTAGCTTAAGTGCAAAACTTACAGCCGCAGGATTTGGATAAAGGATCAAAGACTTTGTACCAGAAATTGAAATGGCATTTGATGGATTCTTACATCCATTCCGATCAATTGTTTCAATTGTATAAGTACCGGCCTGTTTATCCGTTGCATAATATTGCTGAGTTGCATTGCCAATGGTGATTCCTTCTTTATACCATTGATAATTTGAAATGGAATCTCCTAAGTTAGAACAGATCAATACATCGCCCCATTTAGCTTTGATCACAGGAACGACTCCCGTTTTTACGGTTTCTGTTGCCGGGTTGCTGAAAGCACTTTCAGGTCCGTCATCATTTACCGCAGTTACACGGAAAAAATAAGTCTGACCATGACTCAATCCGGCAATAACCTTTAAAGTATCGGAAGCGCTTGATGTTGAATCTATTTTCACAGTTGGATTACTCGAAGTTCCCCCATAAATCCGGTAGCGGATTATATAGGGATCGACGTTCTTGCGCCATTTAATCGTCATAAGATTGTTGCACGACACTGCCGTTAAACCTGCCGGTGTTGAAGGAATATTGGATAATGTTGTAAGCTGGATTATATTGGAACTGCCACCTGAACCACCAAGGTTGTAACCCCTTAAACGATAGAAATACTGTGTTCTGTTTTTTAATCCTGCAACTTTATAGGTTAATGCATTTCCAATATCTAAATCGTTATAGCCGGATATTAATGTCGTAAACCCAATATTCTCAGAAACATCCAATCGGTAGCCTGTAGCAGTGGCGGATGTAATCCAATTGGCATAAAAGCTTGTTTGAAGTATACTTGTTGCAGGATTAGCTGCAGGAGCTAAAGGAGGAGTAGGTATGGTCGGCGCAGTAAATGTTACAGTTTTGTTGATACTATTCTCTGTAATATTCGTAATAGGCATTCCCGTATTAGAACCACTCCAGGCATGTGAGTTTGGCGTTGTTGTATCCGTAAAAGATGTTTTGTTTCCGGTTCCAGGGAAAGGTAAACCGCTATTGTCAATATCGCCATAAACTGTTGGTGGATTTCCTGTTGCATTTGCGCAGACAGGATACAATCCCTGATGATTACCTGTATTAATATCATTTCCTGCCGTACTGATATAGTTCCCATCCACATGATAAATGATCATTCCATGACCGGGAATATAACTGTCGAAATTTTGCTTTTGCCTGTTTTCGATCAGAAAGAACTCATTTGATGTTAACGTATTAATCCGGTAAAAGCTATTGCTATTCAGCGCTGCACTGTTGAGTGTAATATTAGCGTCCGAAGTCAATGGAGTGATGGCTGCCCATCCATAATTGTAAATCTTGGTATAAGGATTATGATGCGAAGGTGTAGCACCATTGTTATTCCATGCGCCGCCCGCCATTATATCCCAGGTACCGGTACCATCATACGCTCCATTATCCGTGTAATTCGTATCGTAATAATCTGCAGCGCCCAATACATGACCAAACTCGTGACATATTACTCCTATACGTGATATACCTGTCCCGCTATTTCCCCGGAATTCCGATGCGATTAAGTAGCGGCTCACACTTTTACCATCCAGCGTTATTGGATTAATATTTGATGAATGCGCCCAGATAGCATCCGCACTAACACCTGTATTCTCTTCGCCAAAACCGGCATGAATTATACAAACCCCATCGACTGTTCCGTCACCATCATTATCAAAATCGGCATAGTTAATTGAGGGATTTGCCAGATTTACAGCCTCTGCAATTAAAGCTCCCGGATTAATATCATCTCCGTTGGAATTATTGGCACCATAATAGGCCATATTATGAGCGGCAACATAAGGACCTGCAACCGTTACCGACAAATTAAACTGGTTATAAGAGTTTTCCTTATAATAATCGGACACGCTACCCGTTGCGCCATCGGTTGTATATCCTACCTGATTAAACAAATTCTCAAAATCTGCTTTTGTCTTTGTGAAAGCCTTATCGGTAAATCCTATCAGAATACAAATTAACTTTTTCGTACCCGATGTTGGAAACGATTTCTGAGCACTCTTCAGATATAAATTTGATAAACTTTTCAATCTGTTTACCTGACTTTTTGAATAAACAAGCCCTTTACTTGTTTTACTAAGAAACTGAATATCAGAAGCACTTCGTTCAGATTGATTTCTGGCCTGAATCCCTGAAGGAATCATATCATTACCGGAGCTAATTGTCGAATACTCAAAAATACCACTTTTGTTGCGCATCAATGAGTATCCGTCAATCGTCTGAGCCCATTTTACATGCTCATCGCCTTTTTGAATAACAACAATTTTTGTCCCATCCGGCTGAATAATCTCAACCGGAAAAGGGTATGCCGGAATCCCAAATACGGATTGCCTGATAGAAATCAACAGAAAGAATATAAATAGAAACAGAACCTGCTTTCTCATATAATTATTTAAACACTTGAAACCCATTTAAACCACCTCATTTTTCCGAACAATAACTGAAGTTCCAGATACACTATAAACGCAACAAACGTACTCACGAAAATCCTATAAAACAGGAATATTTCGTAGATTTAATATCTACCCACCTTTCCGTTTTCAGTCTGACCACCTTCCATTCATCCACTCCTTCTGTTGTTCTTTATTAAGAAATGTCCATGCAACAATGCGACTTATTTTATTCCCCTGCCCCATTGGAATGGTCTTCACTTCAATCGCTTCTGATTTATTGAGTGCCGTGTAAACACTTTTCATATTCGATTCTTTAGAAATCAATGTTGAAAACCAAAAGCACGATTGCGCGAATCGCTTACTTTGCAGGATCATATCATTTACAAATCCTTCCTCTCCGCCTTCACACCACAATTCGCTATTTTGACCACCAAAGTTCAGTGCCGATTTAGTAACTCTTTTGGAATTTAAATTATTCAATTTCCGAAGAGTTCCCGACTGAGCATCCTTCAATGATTTGTGAAAAGGAGGATTGCAAACTGTCAAATCAATGAGTTCATCATGCTGAATGATTCCGTTAAAGATATCTTTTGGATTATTTTGCTGCCTTATTTCAATCTTTCCTATTAAAACAGGATTCATCCCGACTATTTTACCTGCTGATTCAATCGAAACAGGATCGGTGTCAGAGCCAACAAATGACCAACCGTATTCTTTAATCCCGATTATAGGATAAACACAATTGGCGCCTACGCCAATGTCAAGGCATTTTATCCGATTTCCCGTTGGAATTTTTCCATGGTTACAACCCCCCAATAAATCAGCAATATGATGAATATAGTCCGCTCTGCCGGGAATAGGCGGGCATAAATAACCTTCAGGAATATTCCAGTAATCAATTTCGTAATAATGCTTCAGCAAAGCCTTATTCAACATCATCACCGCTTTGGGATCAAAGAAATCAATTGACTCATCGTTATAGGCATTCACTTTCACAAACGGAGCCAATTCCGGACAACTTGCGATTAACAGTTTAAAATCATATCGTTCGCGATGCTTATTACGCGGATGTAACCCTGGTTTTATTGTTGGATGTTCCCTTTTATTCTGAATCTTAAGCGGCATACGATGAATTGCTTTGTCTTTTTGATAACTGATAAACCGATGATCTGAAAGAAATTCGTCTCTCAAAAATCTGTTCATCAATATCTTTGCAAAGATGGCAAATTAACCGATCATATCAGGTTACTTTTAATGGCGGGCCGACAATTTTCATATTATGATCTTCGAATGCTTTGGTAATTTCGGCCATTGAAGGAGGGGAAGTCCATGAATCGGTTGTTTTAAAGAAGTCTTCCATTTTCCCGGCAGGATTATACGATACGATCAGCCTTCCTTTTTCCGTCCGCTGGACAAAAGCATGTTGAACATTTCGGGGAAGGAAGATAGTATCTCCCGATTTCAATTCATATTTCTCATCACCAACCTGGAAATTGTATTCTCCTTCGAGAACATAAAAATACTCATCCTGAAACGGATGAATATGCAATGGAGGTCCGCCATGAGGAGTAAAACCAATTTGTTCGAACATTGCCAATTCCCCGTTCGTATCTTTAGACGATATTTTCACATCCAGCATATTGAGGGTAACACCTTTCATTTTATAGTGTATACCAAATCGAGCCTCGCCGGCGCTTACTTTAAAGCCATTAGTAGTTACTGATTTCATTGAAGTTACCATTTTTGAAAAAGTGGATAATGGGTACAGCGCAAGAGCAGTCAAAATAAATTTTCCCCGTTTCATGTTTTCTACTTGTTAAGAATGATTCTACATAAACAAGTAACTACAATTGTTGTTTTCAATAATCATCAAAATCATACCCCATCATTGGTCCAACAGTTTTTCGGAACAGTAATTCAGTAAATCCATCCTTTACAAAGTTGTCGAGTTCACCAATAAGTTTAAAACCAAATTCTTTATAAAGCCTGATTGCTGCATTGTTAAATGATGAAACACAAATAAAGATATTAGGAGAGATTTCAGTATCCGCTCTTCGCAAAACTGCAAGAGTTTTGTTCCAATTCCAAATATAAGTATGTTTCTTTTTTCCTCTTTTAGACACTTTCCCAACACGGCGAAGGATTTTCTGACGTACTTTACAGGACTCACGAACGCTTTCCACGATCTGGATTTTGGTCTTTCCGTTGGACTATATCTTTGTCCTGACAAACACGGTACATAGAAGTATGGCAATATTTTAAGCTAAAAGATTTATTGTCAAAATGATATCAAGAGTCACAATAAATGTATTTCTGAAAATCAATACGTAACTTATTGAATGTCAATTGTAGCTTCACAAATTTAGCGAACACCGTCAAAGTCAGGGGCAAATAAATTGGTATTTCCCCTTTTTAATATGGGATTACGAATGGTCTTTACCCCGCCATTATTAAAATAAAAAAGGGATCACTTATAAAAGTAAAGGACAAGTATCATTGTGATAAGGTAAATCCATGTCAATATCTCTTTCCAGATATGTTTATTGTCGGAAAGAAGGTAGTAAGAAATGAAAAATGCAACAGGAATTGTTGATAAAACGACGATTTCAACCCCAATTGTCATTAACCCTATTGCTGCAGCTACTACTAAACCAAGCATCCAGTAAAAGATGACAAAATACTTGCGGGAACTCACTTTCATACGATGATAAGCTGAGATAACTGAAAAGCTTCCGAGTGTCGAAACAATGACAACTATCGCAGTAAGGATTAAAAAATATGGTTCTAAAAGATAAGCATTGTGATCAGTCCAAAGCATTTTGAGCATGTCATTCCATAAGGATGTATCCGTATCGTTTAAAAAGGAAAATGCCCACATAAACATCCATGGAGCGCCAAATCCAAAGAACGGAACAACCAGTAGCCGCCAGTTATCTCCTTTTTGAAGTACAAAGATGGAGATCCAAACCAACGGAAAAAGTACTAAGGCGGGAAGATAAAACAAAGAGGCCAGCGACAGAAAAAATGAAGCATTAAAAGTAAAGGTGATCTCAATAGGCTTGTGGTAAGTATCGAGAATGAAATAGATTGAAATCAGGACGCACAACGTTGCCAGGTGAGCGGGAACAAGTGCATGAAGCATCTGAAGAGAAGAAACTGTGATTAGATAGATGACTCCGGGCAGGTAAGACCGCTTTCGTACAAAAAGGAACGAAGAACCAAGCTGTGCAACAAAAAATGAATTGATCAGTACCAGGAAAAAGGCAATAAAAACCTGCCAGAAATCTTGTCCATTCAGAAAATTAAAAACCAAATAGTAGAGCGGCATGGCTCCATTGGCAAGTTTAATATCTAACAATTCCGCTGTGCGAAAACTATGTATCCAGAAAAGAACTCCGACCACAGGAATCAACAAGGAACTGAACAGCGTATTACTCTTAAAAATGCGTAATAACATAAAGTCTATAAATTAAAGGTCAAAGCCCAAATCCTTCCGAAAGTACACATTTTTAAACTGAATCATCGAGGCATTTTTGTAGGATAATTGAAGCGCCTCCCTGAAATTTTTCCCCTTCGAACTGATGGCAATCACCCTTCCTCCATTGGTAACTATATTTTCATCTGAAATTTTGGTCCCTGCATGGAAAAGAATACTGCCTGAAACTTTATCGGGAAGGGTAATTACATCTCCTTTTTCATAGGCTCCCGGATAACCACCCGCGACAAGCATCACCGTAGCAGCAGCATCCGAATCTATATCAAGCTGACGATCTGCCAGATCGCCAATGGCAACACCCTCAAATAAATCAACGAGGTCGGATTTTAATCGCAATATAACTGCCTCTGTTTCGGGATCTCCCATGCGAACGTTGTACTCAATTACAATAGGTTCCGCATCAACGCTGATGATTCCGAAAAAGATAAATCCCTTGTAATCAATTCCAGCGCTTTGCAAGCCGTTCACAGTCGGAATAATAATCCGTTCCTCAACTTTCTTCATGAAAAGTGCATCGGCAAAAGGAACCGGCGAAATGGCACCCATTCCACCAGTGTTCAATCCGGTATCACCTGCTCCAATCCGTTTGTAATCTTTGGCAACAGGCAGAATTTTATAGTTTTTGCCATCGGTTAATGCAAATACAGAACACTCTATTCCTGATAGAAATTCCTCAATCACCACCGTTTCGCTGGCTTTTCCAAACATTCCGCCCAGCATTTCGCGCAACGATTGCTCCGCTTCGGCGAGATCGGCAATGATCAGAACACCTTTACCAGCAGCCAGACCGTCAGCTTTGAGCACATAAGGTGCCTTTAGGCTTCGCATGAAACTGATGCCTTGTTCAAGGTTATCTTTAGTTACCGAAAGGTAGGCAGCCGTCGGTATACCATAGCGCAACATAAATTCTTTCGCAAAATCTTTACTCCCTTCAAGCCGAGCTCCGCGACTGACCGGGCCTATCACAGAAACTTTCCTTAAAAGCTCATCTGCGAGAAAAAAATCGTGAATTCCTTCGACCAAAGGCACTTCAGGACCAACAACAACCATATCGATCTTCTTATCCAACACTGCTTTGCGAATTGACTGAAAATCGGTAATGCTGATTTCAAGATTCGTTCCGAATTCGGCTGTTCCGGCATTTCCCGGAGCAATATAGAGTTGATCAACTTTTGGACTCTGACGAATCTTCCAGGCAAAAGCATGTTCCCTTCCTCCTGAACCAATGATAAGAATATTCATATTTTCCCGATATGTTTAATAAATAGACGAAATAAAAGCCTTGTAAAAAAACGCATGCAGTATTCATATGCATACATTAGCAGGCTAAACGTTTCAGAGTGCAAAATAAGCAAAGTTTTAGGCTAAAGGCTGACAAAATATATTAAAATAAATGTATCTTCACCTTTTCAAACTACAAAACTAAATTGAAAATCATGGAGGAAAACTTATCCAGAAGAAATTTTATCCAGAAAAGTATCGTTGGTGGGATTGCACTTGCTACCATCAGCCCATTTTCAGCCCTGGCGAAATCTGAAAACCCGGCAATGAAACTTGGCCTGGTGACGTACCAGTGGGCGAAAGACTGGAACTTACCAACTTTGATTGCCAACTGCACACAAACTGGCGTGCTTGGGGTCGAACTGCGGACAGAACATGTGCATGGTGTAGAGACCAAATTAAATGCATCACAGCGTGCTGAAGTGAAAAAAATGTTTGCTGACAGTCCGGTCACATGCATTGGTTATGGCGCTAATTTTGAGTACCATAGTCCTGACGCGGTAAAACTTCGAATGAATATCGACCAAACCAAAGAATATATTAAACTTTGCAAAGATATTGGAGCATCAGGTATAAAGGTAAAACCAAATGACCTGCCAGAAGGTGTTGCAAAAGAGAAAACCATTGCACAGATTGCCGCTTCGTTAAACGAGGTTGGAAAATTTGCGCTCGATTATGGTCAGCTTGTAAGGGTTGAAGTACATGGCAATAAAACGCAGGAACTGCCCAATATGAAAGCAATTTTCGATCAGGTGACCGCCAAGAACGTAAAAATGTGCTGGAACTGCAACGATCAGGATCTTCTTCCTCCCGGCCTTGAAGGGAACTTCAACAGTGTTAAAAAGTGGTTTGGCGATACCGTACATGTCAGGGAATTCAACGTCGGAGAATATCCTTACCAGCAACTTTTCGATCTTTTCACCGGAATTAAGTATAACGGATGGATACTTCTCGAAGCGCGGACTGAACCGGTTGATAAAATTGCAGCCTTAAAAGAACAGCTGGATCTTTTCATCCAGTTGGTTGCCAACTCAAAAAAAGTTTAACTAATAAAACGAAATATGCCAAATTGAAAAGGAATCGTGATATGAATATATACCGTGAATTTCTTTTCAATCAAGTACAGGTATTAATGACAAATTATTGCAAAATTGATATGAATTGACCGTGTTGAAATTCGCAGATACGAACTAAGTTCCTTCAGCTGTGATTATTTGGCTGGAGAAAATAATAGGGGATTTTGCAATCGATTCTTTTCTCTCAAATATTACTAAAATTCAATTTAATTTTTAATTCTGGGTCCGCCTCAATGTGGTAACAATAGACGATTTCAATCCAGCATGAAAATGTAGTTTATTTAATATTTGATACATTTGCTGCAACTAAAACCTCAAAACTTGCCAACTGATATTATCAAGGGATTATTCATCGGTGATGAAGAGACATATGTTTTCTTGTTCAGGGAATATTATGTGAGTCTTTGCGCCTATTCCCGAAGGTATGTTGGTCGTAAGGACATTGCAGAAGAGATCGTTTCGGATACTTTTTTGAAAATATGGGAGAGCCGGAAGCGATTGGAAATCAATACTTCAGTTAAGGCATATCTTTTCCATGCAGTCTGCAATAATTCGCTCAACTATTTACGGAAATTAAAAACCGAGTGCCACCTTGAAGAATACTTTAGGGAAACATCTTCAGAAAATCTTGGTTTTGAGGTTCCTTTGGAGGAGATTGAAGAGCAAAGTCTGATGATGGAAAACATGAGTCAGAAAATTGAAGCGGCCGTGATGATGTTGCCCGAACAACAACAACGGGCATTCAGGCTAAAACGGATGGAAGGGAAAAAAACCAAAGAGGTGGCTGAAATAATGGGTTTGTCCGTAAAAACAATCGAAATGCACCTTTCGAAAGCTACGCTCCATTTACGGCAAAATTTGAAAGACTATTTACCATCGTTTCTGATATTTCTGTTGCTGAAATAGAACAGTTTCTGTTGTTGATATTGTTCAGTCGGGATTTGTTTTCGACTGGCAACTTGCAAATGATTGCTGGTATCTGGCATCAAGTAACTAAACATTATAACTTCAGAAATATTCATCGCCGCATGAATAGCTTCTGGAATCCTTCAAATTTATATAGCATCCTATTACATTTTAATACCTTGAATCTTCTATTTTTTTTAGCACAAATAGCAGGAAACCAGCTACCAACAGCTAGCCGCCATTATTAAATCAAAAATATTTTCATTTTTCTTAAGATACGATACAGGGTTTTTTAGATTCGTGTATCTTAATATTGAAAAAGAAAAAAATGGAAACTCCTATTAATATAGATATTCTGATTATCCGACTGTTTTCAGGTGAAGCAAACCCGGATGAAAAGAAGAAAATCGAAGAATGGCTCGGACAATCGGCAGAGAATCGGAAATTATATGCCGATTTAAGGGAAATCTGGTTGAGTACCGGAACCCAAAGCAATGCCGACAACTATCAGTTGGAGGGAGCCATTCAGAAATTTAAGGATCAAATCAATTCGGAAAAGTACCAACTGAAAAATCAGTTTAACCTTCGGCAGTTCCTCAAATATGCTGCTGCTTTAATTTTGATTTTAGCACTTCCATTTAGTTATTACATTGGAACCCGGAATTCGATGTCCGACAATTCTACCACAACCATTTCCTGTGCATTTGGCGATAAGTCGAGTATTATATTGCCCGATAGTTCAAGGGTATGGCTAAATTCAGGAAGTAAACTGACCTTTAATTCAGACTTCAAAAGTGGGGCACGAAAAGTTATCCTTGAAGGAGAGGCTTTTTTTTCGGTTTCGAAGGATAAAGAACATCCATTTAGGGTGAAAACCGCCGATATTGATATTGAAGTGCTGGGAACCAAATTTAACGTGAAGGCTTACCCCGACGAAAACTCGGTTTCTACCACACTGATCGAAGGAAGTTTGGAGATTTCGAGCCAATACGAGGGCACCCGAATAAAGCCAGATCAGAAACTGGTATTCAGTAAAGAAAGTAAGAAAATGACTTTGCGGGAAAATAAAGGCTCATCAGCTGATACAGAGTGGAAGGATGGCAGGCTTGTTTTTCGGAACGAGTCGCTGGGCGATTTAGCGCCAAAGCTTCGTCGCTGGTTTGACGTTGATATTGTTTTTGCCGATGAACGTGTAAAGCAGCGACGATTTACGGGTGTGCTTGAACGTGAAAGTATCCTGGAGGTCATCTCCTACTTTGATCTTTCGAAATATGTGGAATGTAGCATTCAAGGGAATAAAATAATCATTAAATCTAAAAATTAACTAAAAATTAGTGTGTATGGCAGGGCCAACGCATCTAAAAAAATAATTCATTTAATCATCTGAATATCAACAATAAAGCTTGTTTTTGTCATTATAAAATCGTACATTTATCTGATATTCAGATAGATAATAATGATTTGCGAAAAT